>Ga0315287_10000060_pt1 | contig 97929 bp, 83 predicted proteins | sample YL17G11_0_MG_FD_205037 | JGI IMG/M metagenome (GOLD analysis project Ga0315287, IMG submission 205037) | Sediment microbial communities from Yellowstone Lake, YNP, Wyoming, USA - YL17G11_0 | ecosystem: Environmental > Aquatic > Freshwater > Lake > Sediment | place: USA: Wyoming | collected... | reverse complement strand
CTTTTGGTAAAATGACCATGTTATTCATGGGTGCATATCCTCCTTATTTGTAAATTTTTCTAAACACTGGAGTATATGCACCTTTCTGCCTCCTGTCAAATTTACACAACTTATTGTACACTACCATTTCGTTCCTGGTAGGAACAGAAAATAAAAATGTACCCATGATTTTGTTCCTGGTAAGCACAACTTTGTTCCTGGTAGGAACGGAAAATAAAAATGTACCCGTGATTATGTTCCTGGTAAGCACAACTTTGTTCCTGGTAGGAACGGAAAATAAAAATGTACCCGTGATTATGTTCCTGGTAAGCACAACGATGATCCAGGTCTCATCATAACCTTGCCAAATCGGGACGAGTATGTTATATTAAGGATGGCGAGAACGACGGGTTCGAGCCGGAGGAATCTGGATGATGAGCGGCAATGTTGCGAGGTTGACCGGTATTTTGAGGAGCTACCGGGGAAAAAGACATACTATCGGGCAGGTGTGCCTGGCCGTAAATGAGGGAGAGACCTGATGCGGGCGATTTTTATTGCCATTGGCAGCGAACTACTGGATCGGGGCAAGCAGGATACCAATTCTCTCTATGTGGCTTCGCGGCTGCTGGAGAGAGGTATTTTGATGGATATGAAGATGGTGGTGGGCGATGACCGGATCAACCTGGCCTGGGCGATCAAGAATGCTTGCAAGCGGGCGCAGGTGGTGCTGCTTTGTGGCGGGCTGGGCCCGACCGAGGACGACCTGACGCGCGAGGCGTGTGCCGAAGCCTTAAAACTGGACCTGGTCTTCCGGGAAGACCTGGTGGATGACATCCGGAAACGGTTTTTAAAGCGAAACCTGCAGATGCCGGAGATCAATGCCCGGCAAGCCTTTGTCCTGCCGGGTGCAGACGTTTTACCCAATGCGCACGGCACGGCACCGGGCCAGTACCTGGAATGGGAAAATTGCAAGCTGGTATTACTACCGGGTCCGCCGAACGAGATGATACCGATGTTCGACCAGGTGTTCGAGGAAAAGATTGGGCCGCTCTCCAATTACTTTATCTACCGGCGCAGCCTGAAATTTGCCGGGATTGCCGAATCGGATCTCGACGCCCGCATCGCCGATATCTATACGCCCCACCGGGATCTGAGAACCACCATCCTGGCCAGCCTGGGCGTGATCGAAGTGCACCTATTGGGCCGGTCGAAGAAATCGGTCGATGAGGCGAAAGTGGTGGCCGATAGGGTGGCGGAAAAAATAAAGGAGCGACTGGCAGACCAACTAATCACGGAAGAGGATATTTCATTTCCCGAATATATCGTGCGGGAGCTGGAGAAAATGAACCTCACCCTGGGCCTGGCCGAGAGCTGTACCGGCGGCGGGGTGGCGAGCCGCATCACCGATGTGCCGGGCAGCTCGGCGGTGTTCCTGGGCGGGGTGGTGGCTTATTCGAACGACGTCAAGGAGAAAGTCCTGGGCGTCAAACCGGAGACCTTGCACAAGCATGGGGCGGTGTCGCGGGAAACGGCCCGGGAAATGGCCGGGGGGGTGAGACGCCTGACCGGCTCCGCTATCGGTGTGGCCATAACCGGGATTGCCGGGCCTGCGGGCGCGGCAGACGGTAAACCGGTGGGGCTGGTATTCCTGCATTTGAGCGCAGACGGCACGGAGAAGGCGATACACCAGCTTTTTGCCGGCGACCGCTGGGCAGTCCGGGCCAGGGCGGTGACTGCCTGTCTGACCCTGATCTGGGATTACCTGAAAGAACGGAAAAAAACAGCGGTTCCCCAGTGATGGAAGATATTTCGGTCGATCATTTTTACCGGGGCCGGGTGACCGTTGCCCAGGGTAAAAAGGGCTATCGGTTCTCGGTGGATGCGCCGATCCTGGCCGATTTTTTACCGGTTTGCCCGGGTAAGAGGGCGCTCGATATCGGCACCGGGTCCGGGGTGGTGGCGCTGCTGGCGCTCTACCTGGGAAAATTCGCTTCTGTCCTGGGCGTGGAGATCCAGGAGCGGCTCTCTTCCCTGGCTGAGCGCAATGCCCGGGAAAATAGTTTTACCGATCGTTTCCAGGTGGTACGGGGAGATTTTAATGAAAACTACCGCCGCTTCCAGGGCCTGACCGAGGTCTTTTCCAACCCGCCGTTTTTACCGTTGGGTCAAGGAAAAGAGAGTCCCAACCCGGAGATCAGGGATGCCCGTTCCGAGACGCAACTGCGTTTGCCCGATCTCCTTTCTCAGACCTATTCCCTGCTGGGACAGCCGGGCAATCTCTACTTGATTTATGATTATGCCCGTTTCGATGAATTGATGCGTTTAAGCACTGAGGTGGGATTTTTTCTGGCCCGGTTGCGGCTGGTTTTTCCTTTCAAAGATGGAAAAGCGAAGCGATTTCTGGTACAATTAACCAATTACCGGGTATCGGCCAGCGAATGCGAACCGTTGACGATATTTGCCTCTAAAGGCCGGTACAGCGACGAAATGGAAGATATCTTCTCAAGGACGGTATGATGATTAAAAAGATAGCGGAGTTACTAAAATACAGGCAATTGATCCTGACCCTGGTATCAAGGGAGTTAAAAGCCCGTTACCGGGGCACAATGCTGGGATTTTTGTGGAGTTTTATGAATCCTTTCTTGCTCTTGCTGGTCTATTCGGTGGTCTTCGGCATGATCCTGCCGACCGGCAGCGGCCGGGTGGGGGATATCGATATCAAGGGTATCAACTATTCGATCTTCCTGTTTACCGGTCTTTTACCCTGGTTGTGGTTCTCCACCTCGATCCTCGATTCCTCCAATGTGTTATTCGTGCACGGCAACCTGATCAAGAAGATCCAGTTTCCCCTGGAAGTGCTGCCCCTGATGAATGTGCTGACCAATATGGTGCACTTCCTGCTGGGGCTGCCGATATTGATCCTGTTTATCCTGCTTTTCGGGAAAGGGGTGGGGCTGACCTGGTGGATACTCTTCTTACCGGTGGTGGTGTTGATCCAGTTTATTTTTACCCTGGGATTGAGCTTCCTGGTTTCTGCCCTGACGGTTCATTTCCGGGACCTGCGGGATATCTTGAGTAACCTGTTGACGCTGTGGTTTTTTGCCACACCGATCATTTATCCTTTTCTAACCCCGGCTATCCAGTCCCACAAAGGTTTGGTCCTCGGTCTGTCGCTCAACCCCATGACCCACATTATCGAAGCCTATCACTATACCTTTTTCTTCGGCTCGCTGCCGCACTGGAAGAAGATCCCGGTGACCTTGATCGTGAGTATCCTGGTTTTTTGCCTGGGCTATTTGGTGTTTGACCGGCTGCGCGCTACCTTTGTGGAAGAGGTGTAACATGTATTCGGTTATTGTCGAAGATGTGAAAAAATACTATAAACGCTACTCGCACAAGCACAAGTTCCTGACCCTGAAGAGTGCACTGGTCAATCGTACCCTATTCGACGACCTCCGCAAAGATGAGACCTTTGAAGCCTTAAAGGGAGTAAGCTTCCAGGTGGAGAAGGGCAAGACCTTGAGTATCATCGGCGAGAATGGTTCAGGGAAGAGTACCCTACTTAAAATTCTGGCCGGCATCAGCAAGCCGACCGGCGGCACTGTCAGGACAACCGGGCGGATATCTGCCTTGATCGAGCTCGGGGCCGGTTTTCACCCGGAGATTTCGGGCCGGGAAAACATCTTTATCAACGGTATTATCCTGGGTTTAACACGCAAGAAGATCCAGGAGAAGTACAGGGAAATCGTCGAGTTTGCCGAGCTCGAGGAGTTTATCGAGAACCCGGTCAAAAATTACTCTTCCGGTATGCACATGCGGCTGGGCTTCTCTATCGCCATCAACGTGGACCCGGACATCCTCCTGATCGATGAGGTGCTGGCTGTGGGCGATGCCTCATTCGTGCCCCGCTGTCTGGATAAGATCAACGAGTTCAAACGCCATGGCAAGACCATCATCTTTGTCTCGCATGACCTGTCCACGGTGGAGCGCATCAGCGATGAGGTGATCTGGCTAAAAGGCGGCCAGATCGAGATGTGTGGCTACCCGAAACGGGTCACCGACGCCTACCTGGAATACGTGGGTAAAAAGGATGAAGTGAAAGCCGGCATCAAGCACAAAGAAGAGGAGGAAGAGGGTAAGAAAAACCAGGAGAAACGCTGGGGTAGCCAGGAGATCGAGATAGCGGATGTAAAAATGATCGATAAACGGGGCCGGGAAAAGTATATTTTTGAACCGGATGAACCGCTGGCCATCGAATTCCAGGTGGAAGCGAAAAAAACGGAAACGGATTTTGTTTTCGGTCTGGCTATCTTTAATTCCGAGGGTGTTCTCTGTTATGGCTCGAATACCCTGATGGAAGATTTTCGCTCCTCATCGATCAAAGGTCAGGGCCGGGTGAAAGTGAAGATCCCGGCGTTAAGCCTGGTCAATGGCAGTTATTTTCTCGATGTGGCGGTGCACAAACGGGATGGTTACCCCTTCGATTACCACCATTTCCAGTACACCTTCCGGGTGACCTCGCCCAGCCGGGCGGTGGGAATCGGCCGGGTCGCCCATGAGTGGGAATTTTCCGGGGGCATCCGCATCGATAAACAGGAAAACCCGCGATGAAGATATTCGCTGGTATTTCGCAATTGAACCGGCTCCTGGTCGCCTTTCAGGATAAGCAGATTGTCTTTACCAACGGCGTATTCGACATTCTCCACCCGGGGCATATCGACTTGCTCGAATTTGCCCGTGGGAGCGGCGATTGCTTGATCGTCGGTATAAATACAGACGATTCGGCCAGGCGGCTGGGAAAGGGCAAAGACCGGCCCATCTTCCCCCTGGTCGAGAGAATGGAAGTGTTGGCCGCCCTCGAATGCGTCGATTTTGTTATTCCTTTTGCCGAAGATACGCCGCTGGAACTGATCAAAAGCCTCTACCGGGTCGATATCCTGGTCAAGGGCGGCGATTACCGGCCGGACCAGGTGGTGGGCCGAAAAGAAGTAGAAGCGGGCGGCGGGAAGCTGCTCCTCTTCCGCTTGCAGCCCGGCTACTCTTCCACCGCCATCATCGACCGGATCCAACAATCGATTTGACAAAAAAAGATTCTTGTGTTAAATAGGAGTTTAGAATAGATAACTAAGGAAAACGGGACCATGAAGATAATGTACTTTGGCCAGAGCGACCGTGGAAGGGTGAGGAAGGCCAACGAAGATTATTTCGCTCTTGAGAAGATCAATCGGAACGAATACCTGTTTATCGTGGCGGACGGCATGGGCGGTCACCAGGCTGGTGATGTGGCTTCGAGACTGGGCACGCTCACCTTCATCGATCATTACAAGGAGCAACGGGCGAAGAAAACCCCTATCCCCGAGTCTTTGCGCGATGCCATCCGGGCGGCCAATGGCGCTATCCTGGCCAAAGCCCAGGCAGATCCATCTAAAAGAGGTATGGGCACCACCTTCAGCGCCATGACCCTGGCTATGGCCGATGCCAATGCCCATATCATCCATGTCGGCGATTCCCGCATTTATTTGATCCGGGATGACCAGATCCATCGGCTCACCACCGATCATACTTTTGTCGAAAAGATGATGGAAGAGGGCCGGATATCGGCCGAAGAAGCGCGCAACCACCCCCAGAAAAATATCCTCTACATGTCGCTGGGGGCACGTGAAAGCTTTTCCCCGGTCGAGATCGCGGATACGGTAAAAAAAGAGGATACATTCGTCCTCTGCTCGGATGGGTTGAGCAATATGGTGCCGGATGAATTGATCCGGGAGTATGCCGGCATTTATCCTCCCAGGCAGTTGGTGGATAAGTTGATCGACCTGGCCAATGAAAAGGGCGGTAGCGATAATATCACCATCGTGGCCGTGCGTGCCGGGGAAAATGAGGCCATGAAAGATACACAACCAATCGAGATCGTGAAAAAATCTTGCCGGCTATTTTACCTGGGCCTGGTCATCCTGATCGTTATCATTGTTTTGTTTTTGGTTGTACTTAGATAAAAAAGTGGAGGCAAAATGAAAAAGGAGTCTTTTATCGGCAAATTGTTCAAGAAGAAGATTCCCCCACCGTCCGTTATCCCGGAAGAGGAACTCCCCCCAGCAGAAGATAGCGAAGCGAAGATCGAATATGAAGAGAACGACGGTATGCCGCTGGCCGATATCACCGTCCCGGAAGCCGACGATGCAGCCGTTATCGGCGAGATCGATATATACGTGAACGATAAAAAGATCTCGACCCACAAGATCGAATCCCATACCCGGGTGGGCCGGGACCCTTCCCAGTCCGATGTCATTATTTCCGAATTGATCGTCTCCAAGTTCCATTGCACTATTTACCAGCAGGACAAGGTTGTCTACGTCAAAGACAACAATTCTACCAACGGCACTTACATCAACAACCAGCGAATAACCTTGCAGCAGCCCATCAACCATAATACCGTCATCTGGCTCGGTCGCCGGGGAACCGTCAAATTGGTATTTCGCAAAGGAGGCAGGCCATGAAAAAAATCCTTTTCTTATTTTTTATCTTACTTTCGCTTAGCGGTTTTGCCGCCGAAAAGGTCGATCCGGGTACAATCCTGGCCGACCAGGAATGGCGCATCATTAACCAGGACTATGTCCCGGATCCGTTGATGATCGAGACGCTGGCGGCCAAAGTCGGCGATAACCTGGAGATCGATGTCTATTTCGGCTTCTGGTGCAGCGATTCCCGCAATAATGTGCCCGTGTTCATGAAGATAGCCGACGAGGTAGCCGGTAATACCCTGGAGATCGATTATTACTCGGTCGAGCGAAAACCCAGTAAAGAGGTAAAATACTTCGTCGAAGATCTAAAGATAGAGCGCGTTCCTACTTTTATCTTTTACCGGGACGGTAAAGAGATCGGCCGTATCATAGAAAACCCCAAGGTCAGCATACTGGAAGATTTCTTAGAAATCGTATTTAATTGATAAGCGGTCGATCTTCTCCCCTGGATGATTCTCTTGCAGGTCCCTTAATAATTCTATAATCGTCCTCTGGAGAACCGGGTGAACCAGGTCGGGGGCGATATCGGCCAGGGGAATAAGGACAAAAGCCCGCCGAAGCATTCCCGGGTGCGGGATAACCAGGTCACTCTCGGCGACAATACCATCCCCGGCCAGCACGATATCGATGTCGATGACCCGCGGCCGGTTGTGGGAGCACGACAGATCGCGCCCCATCTCTTGCTCGAATCGTTTGATCTTTTCGAGCAGCCCGGCCGGGGACAGGGGCGTATAAAAAGCCAGCACCAGGTTGTAAAATTTCCCCGCTCCCGGTTCCATCCCTTTCGCTTCGGTCTCATATACCGAAGAAATCGCACCCACCCGGCCCAGGGTCTTTAGAAAAACAATCGCCCGTTCCAGGTGGGCGCGCCGGTCGCCCAGGTTTGATCCCAGGGAGAGATAGTACGGTGGTGCGGATGCGCCGGTAACCGGCACGGAGTCTGGAAATTTAAACATGTCCATTAGGGGGAGGGAGTTGCCGGGACGCGGAATTGAACCACGGACGCAGGGATTTTCAGTCCCTCGCTCTACCTACTGAGCTATCCCGGCAATATGATTGTTTAATCATAACCAAAAAAAGAGTTTTAGTCAAGCTCTATGGTCGCGTTTTTTTAATTTTTTTTCCTAACTGGCCGGGGAGAGCCCGAAACCCCTGAGAACAGAAACGAGGGCAGCGATTTTGGGATCGGGTAAAATCATGCTTCTCTGCCTGATAATCTCTTTCGGCGGCATCAGGGTCACATGAAAGGAGCGGCGGATAAAAGCCGGGGTATCCAGGTCGCCCAGTGAGTGCGGACCGTTCCGGTCAACGAACTCATCGGCGATTTCTTCCAGTTCATTTCCCGGTGCGCTTGCTTCTTGAAACATTGGCAGCACCATTACTTTTTCGGCAGTGTGGATCATCTGTTACCTCCTGCCTATATTATAATATCAGGGGTATGACAAATGGTGGCATACCCGGGAAATAAAAAATGAATTCGCCGGCAGAAGTTAATTGGCATCGATCTTGAGTCTTTCGTAGAGGATGGCCTTGATCTTTTCGGCCACCGCCTGGATCTCCCGGTTAAGCCGGGCAGCCCCTGTGCTGAGCTGCGATTTGAACGCCTCATCGGCGATGGAAGCCAAATTGATCATCACGTTGTAGAGCGCACCTTCGGCAGCAGCGGCAGCCGTTAGCCCGGCCACCCCGGCATCGGATAGGGAGTTTTGGTTGCCCCTCTCGGCCACTGCCAGGGCCAGATTTATCGCCTGCCCGGCTTTTTCGAGCACGGAGAAAGGCACCAGCGTGGCTTCCCGGGTGGCTTCCTGGATGGCATTGTCGCGCGCTTCTTTCTCCTGGTCGGTGCCTTTGGGCAGGGAGAAAGCGGTCATGATTTTATTGAAAGCAGCCGTATCCCGGTCGATGGCTTCGGTGAAGAAATCTTTCAGAGCCTGGCCCTGGGCCGATATATCGATCATTTCCCGGCGAACATTCTCGTAATTTTTCTTGTTGTAGGTGAGGTTGCCCACCATGGCGCTCAAGCCGGCCGATAGGGTGCCGTTCAAGGCCGCAACGCTGCCGCCCCCCGGTGCCGGCGAATCGGAAGCCAGCTCGTCGGCAAACTCATAAATCGACATGGAGGCCAATTTTCCCTTTTGACGGAAACGGTATTCGATGATCTTGTGCTCCGGGTTGAATGCGGTTAATTCGGCTAAGCCGAGACTCTGCACGGCCAGGCGCACGAGCTCTTTTTCCGAGACGCCGGTGGAGCTCTCCTGTTTTTCCAGGTAATGGCGGCCCACCTGGAGCACGGCTTCCAGGGGGATGAGTCCGACCAATTCGCTGCCGGTGACCCGTACGCCGAATTCGGCGGCAAACTTCTCCGCCTCCTCAAACACCCGGTACAGGGGCGTGACTTTATAATTGAGCAAATTGACCGAGATCTGGGCCATGTTGTATTCATCGATGTACCAGCCCACTGCCCGGACCGCCTGGAGGGTGCCGGGGACCTGTTCTTTCTCCCCGGTTTCCGGGTTGGCGACGGTGCGGCCCTTTTCACGCATGCGGTTGGCCATTTTCTGGGCGATCTTGACATTGCGGGTGTTTAAGTTGAGGTTGTAAGCGATTAAAAATTCCCTGGCCCCAATGACCGTGGCACCGGCTTTTTTGTTAAACACCGCCTTGCCGAAATCGGGCTTGAATTCTTCTTTGGCGAGTTTTTCGGGCAGGGCTTCGTACTCGCCCTGGCGGATATAGGCCAGGCTACGCCGCTCCGCGGAGGCAGCCGCCTCTTCGTAGAGGTAGACCGGGATGTCGAGCTCTTCGGCCACACGCTGGCCGAGTTTGCGGGCAATTTCCACGCAGTCCTGCATGGTCACACCCGATACCGGGACAAAGGGACAGACATCGGTGGCCCCCATGCGTGGGTGGGCGCCCGTATGTTTGGACATATCGATCGATTCAGCGGCTTTCTTAATGGCCATAAAGGCGGCTTCGAGCACCCCGGCCGGGGAACCGGCAAAGGTGACCACGGTACGGTTGGTATCTTTGCCCGGATCGACGTCCAAGAGCATCACTTCAGGTATTTTCTTAATTTCATCGGTGATTTGCCCAATTATAGATAAATCCTTACCTTCGGAGAAATTGGGTACACATTCGACGATTTGCTTCATTTTTCACTCCTTTTTTCGTTTTTTTTTCTCCAGTCTAATATTTCTTTATGGTTACCGGATAGAAGAACCTCGGGAACGGTCAAATCTCTAAAAACCCGGGGTTGCGTGTACTGGGGGAAACCGTACTGGTCTTCCCGGAAGAATGAATCCGATTCCACGGACAGGGGATTGCCCACCACCCCCGGTAACATGCGACTGACGCCCTCCAATAAAACTTCCGCCGCCGCCTCCCCACCCATGAGTACGAACTCTCCCAGGGAGATCTCTTCATCGACCAGGGTATCGATAAACCGCTGATCGACGCCTTCGTAACGGCCGCAGACCAGGATCAGGTGGTCTTCCCTGGCCAGTTCCTTGATATGCGCCTGGGTCAGGATGCGGGCATAAGCGGAAAAAAGGATCACCCGGCCCGGCTTTTTGCTCTTGATGAATTCCACCGCAGCGAACAGGGGTTGGGGCATCATGACCATGCCCGGGCCCCCAGCAAATGGGCGGTCATCGACTTTTAGATGTTTATTGTCGGTAAAATCGCGCAGGTCGTAGACATCGACGTCTATCACCCGGTTCTCGATGGCTTTGGCCAGCAGGCCATGGGTGATGAAGTTTTTCAGCATATCCGGGAAGATCGTGACAATGGAAAAATTCATCGGTTCAACTCTCTCAAACCGGTTGGTGGGTCGATGATCACCAGCCTGTCCTGCCGGTCGATTTTTGTGACAATGGTTTCGGTAAAGGGGATGAGGTAAACCTCCCCATCGCCGGCTATTTCGATGAGCCGATTCAAGCCGCTGGTTTGTACGTCCGTCACCTGGCCCCAGACTTGCCCGGCGATGTCTTTTACCGTAAAACCGAGTATCGCTCGGCTATCCATAGCCTGATCTGCCCCATCAGGTAAGAGAACCGTATACCCGACCAAGCGCAAGGCATCGGTAACCGAATCGATGCCGGCAAATTTTAGTACCAACTCCCCGTTAATTTGCCTGCTGTACTCGATTTGGTGCTCCCTCTCATATTTCTCGGATTTTAGCTTGACACGGCCCCCATTTGTTAAACTGGGCAAATTCTGCCCCGGGGAAGTGGCTACTACCACTTCGCCTTTATTACTTCTAACTTTAAAAATTTTACCCGAACGAATCAATTAAAGCTAACCGCGGGTGTGGCCTTCCTCTTCGAAGCGCTCGATGATTTCCAGGTTATACCTTCTCCGCTGTTTCATCCCGGCTGCGGCGAGGATGGTCCGGATGGCCCTTGCGGTTCTGCCCTGTTTACCGATCACTTTACCGAGATCGGTTTGGTGAACCCTTAATTCCAGGATTGTCGTTTGTTCCCCATCGATTTGTGTTACTTTTACCTCTTCAGGATTGTCGACCAATGCTCTGCAAACAATTTCAACAAGTTCTTTCACGTTTGCCTCCTTAATTATCGGGATTAACTCTCTTAATTAGCGACTTCACCGTGTTGGATGGTTGTGCTCCTTTATTGAGCCATTCATTGTATTTGGCCAGGTCTACCTTGATTTCAGCTTCATTGGGCATGGGATTGTAATATCCGATAAGATCAATGTAGCTCGATTCCCTGGGTCTTTTCTTATCAATGGCAACGATTCTATAAAAGGGCCGGTGCTTGGTGCCCATTCGCGTCAATCTGATCATAACCATGTGCATTTGCTCCCGTTAGATGATTTAAAATGTTAATTTACCCCATTTTCGAGAAAAAGTCAAATTTTTTCACCATCTTTTTAAAGAAAGGTTTTTTCATGAACTTTTTGGCCTCGAAATATCTCCGTAAAAGCTGGTTAACTTCCTGGACCGATCGACCGGCACCGCGGGCGATGCGCAATCGTCGCCTGCCGTCGATGATCTTTGGATTTTCCCGCTCCCTGTGGGTCATGGAGTCGATGATGGCAATCATGTGCTTGACCTTTTTATCGTCGAGCTGTGCCGGGGCCAGGTTTTGTCCGGCCCCGAGCTGGGGCAACATGCTGAAAACCTCGCTTAACGAACCCAGCTTCGACACCTGTCTCAACTGGGAAGCGAGGTCCTCCAGGCTGAACTCGTTTTCCAGCAGCCGCTCGGCCATGATTTTGGCTTCTTTCTCGTCGAATTCCTTTTCTACCTTCTCGATCAGGGTCAGCACATCGCCCATGCCCAGCATTTTGGCAGCCAGGCGGTCCGGGTAAAATTTTTGAAAATCGCTATTCTTTTCCCCAACACCGATGAATTTGATCGGTTTGCCGGTGACACTGACGATCGATAGGGCGGCCCCGCCCCGGGCATCGGCGTCTAGCTTGGTCAGGATTATGGAATCTATGCCGATTTTCTCAGAAAAACTCTGGGCGGAATTTACCGCATCCTGGCCGGTCAACGAGTCGCCGACGAAAATGACTTCCGCCGGTTTGAGCAAGTTCTTGACGGTCTTGAGCTCGGCCATCAGCTCGTCGTCGATGTGCAGGCGGCCGGCGGTATCGACGATTACATAATCATACCCATACTGGCGGGCATTGTCCAAAAGTTCTTTACAGATCTTCTTCGGATCGTCGCTCCCGGTTTTAAAGTACGGCACCCCGGCTTCGCGGGCAATAATCTCCAGTTGCTCCCCGGCAGCCAACCGCTTCAAATCCAGGGAGCACAAAAGAGAAGATTTCTGCTGTTCCTTTAAATGAAAGGCCAGTTTCCCGGCGCTGGTGGTCTTGCCTGTGCCCTGGAGACCGACCAGCATGAGCACGGTGGGTTTGTAGGGCGACTCGTTTAACTCTTTTTGCTCCTGGCCCAGGATCGTCTCCAATTCGGTACGCACGATTTTAACCACCTGCTGGTAAGGGGTCAGGCTCTGCTGCACGTCCTGGCCGAGGGATTTTTCTTTCACACTATCGATGAACTTCTTGACCACCTTGAAATTGACATCGGCCTCGAGCAGGGATAACTTAATCTCCCGTAGGGCCACCTGCATATTTTCTTCGGTGATCTGGGCCTCACCCTTCAGGTAGCGCATCACCTTGTTGAATTTTCCAGTTAGATTTTCTAACATGCCGTCGTGCCTCGCCGGTTATTGTACCACAAAAATCGAGATATTCAATACTTTCCCGTCAGCCAGAAAAATTTTGCTTTGTCCAGGGGGGGGTTGCCATCCCACCGGTAACAAACCAGTTTCCCGCCCCGGGCCACACTGTAATCGAGACAGGCGGCATAAGGGGTTTGGGGCAACGGCTCGCCGGTGAACCAGAAGTGACCGAATAAAATCGGGATCTCTTCCTGGGAGCGGTTCCCCCGGTTTAACTGCAATTCCTTCAAAATCTCCGCTGGCATGGGAATGCCGGTCAATTTCTCCAGGGTATGCCCGTCGGTGCGGGCCACCTGGTCATACGTTTTAACCTGGCCCCACGCTTCCTCCGGCAACCACCACTTCACCCTGACCCGCTTCCGGGGATGGCCGTCCTTATCGATGATACCTAAGTGATCCTGGGGCAGGCTGATCTCCATGCCTTTTAAGAGGTTCTCCACGGCCAAGAACCAGGCGCTGCCAGGCCTGGACGATTCTTGCAGGAACCGGTCGGTCAACCGGCCCCGGCTATCCCTGGTTTCCGCCTGCGTGAGGAGATCGATCCCGGCCCGATCCCAACAGGCGTGCACCACCCGGAGCCCAGCGAGCTCAAGGAATAAAGGCCTGGTCCTGAACCACTCCAGGTATACCTGCCAGGCAGCGTCGCCGTGCCGGGCGATCTCTTCCAGGGTTTCCCGGTGCTGTCCTTGATTTTTTTCGCTGTGGCTGCGCAGGAAGCGGCCGTCACCGGCAGGGGTGTGGTAGCATAAAGCGTTGTATTCATGGTTTCCCAGGACGACCCGGGCCTGCCCGGCAGCGCACATGGCTTTAACGATCTTGAGTACGCGAAAATTCTCCCGGCCCCGGTCGATCAGGTCGCCGACAAAGATGGCCTGCCGGTGCGGCTGGGAATAGATGCCGTGCTGCTCCCGGTAACCCAGAGCAGCGAGTAAGTCCACCAAGGCCCCGGCATACCCATGCACATCGCCGATAACATCGAATCCCTCTATCATCCCCTATCATATCACCATTTTCCTTCCCCGGCAATCCATTTCATATAAACCTAAATCATCCGGTTGGTTTTGGTGGGGAACGTAAGGAAGGGGTCTACAATCTCGAACGCGAGCGAGTCAACACGTTTGGGGCGTGGCTCTCGCAGAGATCCCCTTCACTAACGGCCAAAACTGTGCTCAGTTTTGCCTGCGACTCCACGAATTGCGGGCTTTCCGCAATTCGGTTCCGCATGCACGTTCCGGGGATTCTCTGCTGCGCCACGCTCGGCCCCTCGACTCCGCTCGGGGACCGGCTGGACGGCGCTTCATGATTCGCTCAACCAATCCCCCACAAAATTAAGGTGGGGGATTTGATGATAGAACGCGAACGGGTGCAGCGTTCTTCCTTTGACAGGCGCGACCGACAAACGGTTCGTCTCACTAAAATGTCGGACTCGCTGACGCTCAAACATCGACATTTTCCCCCCTAAAGCGGGGAGCGTTCGACTCACCTTGCCGGAACAGGATTCACTCCCTAAGTTTCGCTCATTCATGAAGCGCCTGGCACGGCATGCCGTGCCCCTAAACCTGGCCGGCAACCTCCATTCCATCTTGCTCACATATACCTGGGAACCGTCAAATAATGCCGGTAATATAAGGTATACGACCGGAAATAGAGCTCTGCCCAGTGGGAATGGGGTAGAAGTTGTCGGGAATGTACCGGAAGTTGCCGGGAATGAGGTAAAAGTTGCTGGGCATGGGGTAGAAGTCGTCGGGAATGTACCCGGACAAGGCGGTAAGGCACCCGAAGAAAATGGTACGGCATGAGAAAGTAATCCCGGCCCTTGCCTATGCAAAGTAAGGCATAGGCAACAATGTCGAACGCGAGCTGGTGCAGCGTTTAACTGCTTCCCCTATGCAAAGTAAGGCATAGGCAACAATGTCGAACGCGACCCAGAAGAGGATGAATGCTCCCTTGGGTCGCATTCACTATTGTTGTTTCTGCTTTATTTTGCAGAAACAAGGCGCAGCGTTCAACTGCTTCTATCTCCGTTTGGGGAACCGGGTTAGCCGATGGCTTTGACCTGGAAGATGAAGCTCTGCAAAGAGAGCCGGGCAGAATCCTCGCCGCCGGTCTTCTGCTCATAATCGAGATTATAGATAATTTTCAATATATCGAGCAGACGTTTATCGGAAAAATGGCGCACGGAATTCATGAATTTATTGAGGAATAGGGGATGTTGTTGAAGCACTTTGCCGATGTCGCTGACCGGGAAATTTCGCCGGAGCAAGAATTTGGCGGTATAGATCTTGTTGTAATGGGTGATCAGCGTGCCGATGATGAGTGTGGGCTTGATACCGTTGATAAAGAGGTAACGGAGTATTTTGAGATAGCGGGCGGCGTCTTCGTTCTCGATGGCATCGGTCAAATCCCAGATGGAGTGGGCCTCGACGCCGGTAACGATCTCGTCGATATCCTGGGAATCGAGACCTTTTTCGTCGATCTTGGCGATTTCGAGCTTGGGTAATTGGTGGAGGATGGAGATAAAATCGTCTTCTTTGATCTCGACGATGCGGTCTAAGGCATTGGCGGTAATGGATATGCCTTCCTTTTTTAGGTGGTTTTTGATAAAGGTTTTGATCTCCTTTTCCGATATTTTATCGAGGTCGACCGGGAAAGTGTGGGGCGAGTGGAGGTCTTTGAGTAATTTGTCGATTTTCTGTTTCTTGAGCTGCTTGTAGTCGTCTTTGATGAGGTCTAATGACAGGTAGAGGAAGATGATGGTGCCGGGATTGGGCTTTTCCAGGTACTCTTTAATAATCTCCAGGTCTTTTTTGACCGGGTTTACTTTGCCCTCTTCCCTGACCATGACCACCAGGATTTTCCGGGACTGGATGAAAAAACTGGAGCTGCAGGCTTCCTGGATGACCTCTTCCCACTTTGTCTGATCTTCGTTGTCGAAGTAATAGCGCCGGAAGCTAAAGTCGTTCTTCTCTTCTAAGAAAGTGTCGGCAGCGCGCTGGATGATGCGCTCGCCGAGGAATTCATTGTAGCCAAAGAGGATGGTCAGGGGGAAGTCCCCGTTCTTGCTTTCGATCCGGGCCAGGTAGTCGAAAAAGGATATGTCGGGCATGGGCGCTGGTCCTCAGAAATTTTCGAGTATGGCGGTTACCACACTCTCGGCGAATTTTTCGGCAATGTCCTGCAAGGTCCGGGTTTCCTGGGAGAAGAAGTCGCCGGTAGCGATCTCATAGGTATCGGTAAAGTTGATATTCTGTCCTTCAAACAGGAGCTTGCCCTGCCGCAGATCGATGAAGCGAACCGCCAGCAGGATCCTGACCTTATAGAGGTTGGCATTGATTTCTTTTGAAGAGGAGATGGGCTTAACATCGAACTCCAGCACCTCGCCTTCGACCAGGGAATCCGCTTTATCCCGGCTCTCCACCAATTGCAGGCGGCTCCGTTTGATAAATTCCTGGCGCACGGCAATGGTGACAAATTGCTCGGCCTGGTAGCGGGTGGATTTGTTATCGAAGCTCGGGATGGTGATGGTCTTTATGTAATCGGGCAACCGGGCGCCTGAGCCGGCCAACCGGTAACCGCAGTTAACGGCCAGGAGCAGCAGGAGAAGAACACCTGCCCAGGGGAAGAACCTGATCCTTAATGTTTTTTTCATATTTCACTCATTTTACGGCTATACTGTACATTTTATTTTTAACATAAACGGTCTTGACGACCTCTTTACCGTCGGTGTAGGGGCGAACTCTCTCGGATGAGAAGGCCATCTGTTTGACTGTCTCTTCATCTTCATCGAGGGCCACGGTGATTTTATCCCTGATTTTACCGTTGACCTGGACCATGACCGTTACGGTCTCCTCCGAGATGTAAGCGGGATCGAACCCGGGCCAGTTTTCTTCGGCCAGGATAGCCGTATGCCCCAATTGCTGCCACAGCTCGTCGCTAAAGTGGGGGGTAAACGGGGAGAGAAGTTTGAGAAATATCTCGACTGTGCGGCGGGCCAAACCGGGATTTTTCTTGACCAACTCCTCGTGCACCAGGGAGAGGTCATTGAAAAACTCCATCAGGGCGGCGATGGCCGTATTGAGGTTAAAGCGGTTTTCAATATCCTCGCTCACTTTTTTAATGGTCTTTTGCAGCTTGATGTAAAACTTGATAGAGCCTTCGTCCTGGAGAGAAAAATCATTGCTATCGGCCTGTTTGAGGGCCTCGACTGTCTTGAAGAAAAGGTTCCATATCCGTTGCAGGAAGCGATTGGCCCCCTCTACCCCTTTTTCGTTCCATTCCAGGCCCTTTTCCGGGGGGGCGGCAAAGAGCATGAACAGGCGCACCGTATCTGCACCATATTGTTTTACCAGCCCGTCCGGATCGACGACATTGCCTTTGGACTTGGACATGGCGCTACCGCCGAGGGTGACCATGCCCTGGGTTAAGAGGTGGGGGAAAGGCTCAGATATATCTGTCCAACCGAAATCCCTGAATACCCGGGTAAAGAAGCGGGCGTAGATGAGGTGCATGATGGCGTGCTCGACCCCGCCGATATAGAGGTCCACCGGCAGCCAGAGCTTTGCCTGTTCGGGATCGAAGGGTTGGGTAGCGGAAGGGTCGGTGTAACGGAAGAAGTACCATGAGGAGTCGAAGAATGTATCCATGGTGTCGGTCTCCCGCCGGGCCGGGCCGGAACACCGTGGGCAAACGGTCTTGACAAAATCCGCATGCTTTTCCAGCGGCGAGCCGCCTTCCGGGGTAAAATCGACCTGGCGCGGTAGTCTGACGGGTAAATTCTCGATCTTTTCCGGGACGATGCCGCATTTTGGGCAGTAAATCATCGGTATGGGCGTGCCCCAGTACCGCTGGCGCGATACCCCCCAATCCCGCAGCCGGTATATGATCTTTAAATCCCCGGTGCCTTTTTCCCGGAGAAGCCCGCCCATCTTTTCGATGGCTTGGGCGGAGGTCAGGCCCGAATATTCGCCGGAGTTAACCAAAAAACCTTTATCGCTAAAGACTTCGCTCACTTCTGCCGCGTACGGCTCATCTTTGGTCTGAACGATTACCCGGCGGACCGGGATACCGTATTTGCGGGCAAATTCAAAATCCCGCTCATCATGGGCCGGTACAGACATGATGGCGCCGGTACCGTATTCGATCAAGACGAAATTGGCCAGCCAGATAGGTATTTTTTCTCCATTGAAGGGGTTGATGGCATACCGGCCGGTAAAGATGCCTTTCTTTTCGGTTTGTTCCCGGCTGGTTTTCATGTCGGTCTCCACCTCGCGGATAAAGTCCAGCACCTCCTGCCGGTTGGGGAGGTCCTTGATGAGGCCTTTGATCATGGGGTGTTTAACGGATAGGGCGAAAAAAGTGGAACCCAGGATGGTGTCCAGGCGGGTGGTAAAAATCTCGATCTCCAGGTCGGAGTCGGCCACCCGGAATTTGACCTCCGCACCCTCGCTCTTACCGAGCCAGTTTTTCTGCATCAGGATGACTTTGGTCGGCCATTTTTCCAGGGAATCGAGGGCCTGGTTCAGCTCCTCGACATAAGCGGTGGTTTTCAGGAACCACTGCTCGAGATCTTTGGATTCTACCAGGGAGTCGCAACGCCAACAAGCGCCATCGTGGACCTGCTCGTTGGCCAGAACGGTCTTACAGGAAGGGCACCAGTTGACCTCCGACTTTTTCCGGTAAGCCAGGCCCTTCTCGAACATCTTGATAAAAATCAATTGGTTCCATTTATAGTATTCGGGCAGGCAGGTAGCCACCTCCCGCTCCCAGTCGTAACCGAAACCGAGGCGTTTCAATTGCTGCCGCATAAAATCGATATTGGCCAGGGTCCAATCTTCCGGGTGGGTCTGGTGACGGATGGCGGCATTTTCCGCCGGCAGGCCGAGGGCATCCCAGCCCATGGGATGCAGCACATTGTAGCCCTTCATCTTCTTGAGCCGGGAAATCACATCGCCGATGGCATAGTTTCGCACATGGCCCATATGAATGCGGCCGGAAGGGTAGGGAAACATCTCCAGGCAGTAGAATTTTTTTTTGCCTTTGTTATATTCCGCTTTGAAGGTGGTATTCTCTTTCCAGATTTTCTGCCACTTCGCCTCGATCGCATCGAAATCGTATTTCATCTGTCGGACTCCATAATCGTATACCGATAAATATAAGAAGTATTATTATACCCAAAAAATCCCCCCCCTTCAATACATAAACCGGCACTTTTTCCGGCCGGTCTCATTTTCCCGGTCGGATATGAATGTTAAGGAGTAAGCGGGTGCCGCCTTTCTCTTCCCTGGCCCGATGCTTTGGGGTGACCGGTAACCAGGGAGAGCGGAAAATTTTCATTGAGAAAAAATATTGAAAAAAGTTCTCTAATACCATATAATGGGCTATGGCACGTTTTCCTTTTATCAAACAGATGGATGCTATGGACTGTGGTCCGACTTCGCTGGCCATGGTGGCCAAATACTATGGAAAAACCTATTCGGTGCAAACGCTGAGAGAGCGAAGCTTTATTACCCGGGAAGGGGTGTCGATGCTGGGCACCAGCGATGCCGCCGAATCGATCGGGTTTCGCACCATGGGTGTGCGCCTAACTTTTGAGAAGCTGGCCGCAGAGGCCGTACTCCCCTGTATTGCCCATTGGCGGCAAAACCACTTCATCGTGGTCTACGAGATTAAAAAGGATATGGTCTATGTATCCGACCCGGCCCACGGCCTGGTAAAATATACCAAAGATGAATTCTGCCAGGGCTGGATCAGTACCCGCAAAGAGGGGGAAGACCAGGGATTGTGCTTGCTCTTAGAGCCGACACCCGATTTCTACAAGACCGAAGATGAGAGCATGAACAAATCGAGCTTTAAGTTCCTGTTCTCCTATTTGCGGCCGTACAAGAAATTTCTCCTGCAACTCGTCCTGGGAATGCTTTTGGGTAGTATGCTGCAGCTCATCTTCCCTTTCTTGACCCAATCGATCGTGGATTTCGGCATCAATAACCGGGATTTGAATTTTATCACCTTGATCCTGATTGCCCAGTTGGTGCTCTTCATCAGCCGCTCATCGGTGGATTTTATCCGGAGCTGGATCCTTTTGCACATCAGCACGCGCATCAACATCTCGCTGATATCGGACTTCTTGATCAAGTTGATGAAGCTCCCGATCGGCTTTTTCGACACCAAGATGATCGGCGACATCATGCAGCGCATCGGCGATCACCGGCGCATCGAAACCTTCCTGACCTCTTCGACATTGAATATCATGTTCTCTTTAATTAACCTGGTGGTCTTCGGCGTGGTGCTCATTATCTACAACACCCAGATATTCACCATCTTTCTCATCGGTAGCGTCCTTTATATGACCTGGATTTACCTCTTCATGAAGAAACGGCGGGAACTGGACTTTAAGCGATTCGCCCAATTGGCCGATAACCAGAGCAACCTCATCCAGATCATTACCGGCATGCAGGAGATTAAGCTCAACAACTGCGAGAAACAGAAACGCTGGGAATGGGAAAAGATCCAGGCCAAGCTCTTCCGGGTGAATATCAAGAGCCTGGCCTTAAGCCAGTACCAACAGATCGGCTCCGTATTCATCAACCAGGTCAAGGATATATTTATCTCTTTCATTGCCGCCCGGGCCGTGGTAGAAGGGCAGATGACGCTCGGTATGATGCTGGCCGTGCAGTACATTATCGGCCAATTGAATAGCCCGATCGAGCAATTGATCGGTTTTGCCCATGCCACCCAGGATGCCAAAATCAGTTTGGAACGTCTGGGTGAGATTCACCTCAAGAAAGATGAAGAATCGCCGGATGATGCCAAAATCACCCTATTGCCGGAAAAGCGGGGATTGACGATATCCAATCTCTCCTTCCAGTACGAAGGCCCGCACTCGGAGTTTGTGTTGCAGGACCTGTACCTGGAAATCCCGATGGGTAAAGTAACGGCCATGGTCGGCATGAGCGGTAGCGGCAAGACCACCCTGATTAAGTTGCTGCTGGGGTTCTACGCACCGATAAAAGGGGATATCCGGGTGGGTGAAATCCTGTTAAGCAACATCAGTGGCCGGATGTGGCGCCAGCGGGCCGGGGTGGTGATGCAGGACGGTTTCATCTTTTCCGATTCGATTGCCCGCAATATCTCCGTGCGCGACGAGGTGACCGATAAAAAGAAGCTCTTGCATGCGGTAAAAATCGCCAATATACAGGAGTATATCGAATCCCTGCCGCTGGGCTACAACACCAAGATCGGGCTCGAGGGACATGGGTTGAGCCAGGGCCAGAAGCAGCGGCTTTTAATCGCCCGCGCCATCTATGCCGACCCGGACTACATTTTTTTCGACGAAGCGACCAATGCGCTGGATGCCAATAACGAGCGGGTTATCATGGAGAATTTGCAGGAATTTTACCAGGGCCGGACAGTGGTGGTGGTGGCGCACCGTTTGAGTACAGTCAAGAATGCGGACCAGATCGTGGTCCTGGATAAAGGGAAAGTGGTGGAAAAAGGCACCCACCAGGAATTAACCCGGCTCAGGGGGGCCTATTATAACCTGGTCAAGAATCAACTGGAGCTTGGCAAGTAGAGGATAGCGGCAGAATGAGCGAAGAAAAGGAAAAAAAGAAATTTGAATTCGAGATCAACACCATTGAACTCCGGAGCGAGGATGTGCAGGAGATACTGGGTTTTATCCCCCATTGGATCATCCGCTGGGGCATCTCCCTATTCTTTACCGTTATCCTGGTGATACTGCTGGGCAGCATGGTCTTTAAATACCCGGACATCATCCCCTCCACTATCGTGGTCACCACCAAGAACCCCCCGGCCGCCCTGATGGCCCTAAACAGCGGGAAAATCGCCTTCCTCTTCGTTAAAGATAACGAGCCGGTAAAAAAGGACGATTATATCGCCATTATCGAGAATACCGTCAACCATCGCCACCTCTCTGCGTTGCGCAGCCAGTTGAATGAATTAAAGGCACTATTCGCTTCTGCGGACGCCCCGCGCTTCCCCGTTTTCGATCCGAATTATTCCCTGGGCGAGCTCCAGTCCGCCTATGCCTCATTTTTAAAGAGTTATACGGACTATCGCCATTTCATGGAACGGGCCTTTCACCAGAAAAAGATGGCCTCACTGAAAGACCAAATCGAGAAGTACCAGGAGGTGCAGGGGCAATTAATCCGCCAACTGGGCATACTGTCCGAAGAGCTAACCCTCTCCAAAGAGCAGTACGAGAGGGCCAAATCCCTTTTTACGGAAGGTATTCTTTCCCAGAACGACCTGGATAGCACCAGGGGAGCGTATTTGCAGAAAGAGTACAGCTACGAAGGCGCAAAAGCCAGCCTGGCCAACAGTAAAATCCAGATCGACGCATTGCAACAGGCGATACTTGACCTGGATAGCCAATACAAGGAACAGGATGATCTATTGTTCTCGGGTCTAAAACTTTCCTATGAAACCTTTTTGGGGCAAATCAGTCAATGGGAGCAGCACTATGTGTTGAAATCCCCGATCGATGGCCTGGTCTCCTTTACCCGCTTCTGGAGCGAGAACCAGAATGTCAAAGTGGGCGACACAGTAGTGACCGTGGTACCGGAAAAAACCACTGAAATCATCGGCAAATTGATTTTGCCGGTGGCCGGTTCCGGTAAAGTAAAGGTGGGCCAGGCAGTGAATGTGAAATTGGCCAATTACCCGTTTATGGATTTCGGTATTGTCCAGGGCATCATTAAAAGTAAATCCCTGATTACTGCAGATAACAACTACCACCTGGAAGTGCAATTTCCCCATGGCTTAAAGACCAATTATGGCAAGACCCTCGAATTTAACCAGGAGATGCAGGGCACGGCCGAGATCATCACCGATGACGTCCGCATGCTGGAAAGGATTTTTAAACCGATCAAATCGCTCCTCAAACGAAATTCCGGGGAGTAAACTTTTTAACCGATGAGGATAATTATATGACAGATGTAGAGAGGGAATGGCTGTTTCGCCAGGAATTTACCGACCTGTATGCGGACCTGGATTTGCACTCGCTTTTGGATAAAATCGCCGAAAAAATCCGCTATTACCTGGATTGCCAGGAAGCCTCGATCTTCCTTTACAACTCCAAGAGAGAGGAGCTTTATTTCGAGACGGCCACCGGCGAGAAGCAGGCGGCGTTAAAAAAAATTATCATGAAAAAGGGCGAAGGCGTGGTGGGCTGGATTGCCGCCAACGGGCAACGGTTGATCATCAACGATTGTTCAAAGGATGCCCGCTTCAATGCCAACATCGACCGCCAGACCGATTTCAAGACCCTGTCCATCCTGGGCGTGCCGGTGATGATGGATCATAACCTCCTGGGCGTGCTGGAGGTTATCAACAAACAGGATGGAGGTTTTGACGACGAAGATGCGGAGCTGCTCGAATATATCGTCGGTTTTATTGCCATTCCCCTGCAAAACGCCATGCTGTTTGCCCGGATCACCGAAGAGACCCAGGAAAAGGAGCAGCTGATCGAGCTCGGCAAGACCATCTCGCGCGCCTTCGATCTGAATGAGGTCTTCGACACCTTGCAGCGGATCATCACGGAAATCCTCCAGCCGGTGGCCATCAATGTCACGGTTCCTTCCGAGAAACAACAATACCGCCTGATGACCGGGGAGACGATCGCCTGCGCAGAGAGCCCGGATATAGCTGACCCGGTAATGGAAGAGAATGGCGTCATCATCCCGCTGCAATCGGGGAAAAAAAGGCTGGGGTTTCTTGAAATAATCACCGATAACCGGATCCCGGAAGAGCTCCTGCCTCTGCTCAAAGGGTTGTCGGTCTTTGCCGCCATCTCTATAGAGAAATTCGAGATGTATACGCAGATGGTGGAGAAAGAGAAAATTGAAAAGGAGATACAGATCGCCCGGGACATCCAGCAGACCTTCCTGATTAACGAACGGGTCACCCAGCCTGGCCTGGATATCGCTTATATCAATATCCCGTCATCGAGCGTGGGCGGCGACTATTACCACATCATCCCCTTAAACGAGGATGAGACCATCCTGACCACCAGCGATGTGGCCGGTCACGGTATACCGGCTTCCCTGCACATGGCCATTTTCCGGGCCAATTTCGTCTACCGCATCAAGAAAGACCGCGATATGTCCCTGACCCTGCATCACTTAAACAACCTATTTTGCGAGACCACCGAGCGGAGCCATTTTGTCACCTCGTTTACCTGTAAGATCAACCTGAAAGAGCGCGAGCTGACCTATATCCGGGCCGGGCACCAACCGGCATTGGTGTGCCGGGCCGGGCAGATCATCGAGTTGGCCGAGGGCACATTGCCGATCGGCTGGAAGGCCAATCTCCCCTATGACAGCCACACCTTCAAAATCGAGCCGGGCGACCTGGTTTTCCTGTATACGGACGGCATAATCGAGGCCCAAAACCCGGATGACGAACTCTTTTCCCTGGCCAGGCTGAAAACCTTTTTATCCTCTCATTACCGGCTCGGGGCCGAAGCCCTGAAAGAGAAACTCATCCAGGAGCTTACCCATTTCGCCGCCGGCGAGACCTTCGAGGACGACATCACCTTCATCCTGGTCAAAATCGCCCCATAACAGCGGGGGGAAATAGGGGGGCACGTTGGTGAGGACCGTCCGGCGCTTCATGTCTCGCTGCACCAATCGCCCACCTTACTTTGTGGACGCTTCCCCTCTGCTTTACATTGGCTTCGCCGCTTTATTTCCTCAGCGGGGATTAGGGGCCGGTTTATTGCCGAAGGAGTAGCGAAGACCCAGGGAAATACCGAGACCGCCCGGGCTGACCCCCACTGTTTGCTGCTGATCGGTCATGGCGCTGGCCAGGTACAGGGGCAGCCAATAACCGGTTGCCTGTTCTTCTTTGCCGAGAATAACGTCCAGGTTTTTGCCGGCTTGATCGGTGACCGTGCCCTTAAACCCGCTTAAACTACCGAAGTTTAGCCCGGTTTGCAGCATGAACTCGAGGTTGCCCTTAAAGGGATATGCCAGGCCCAGCGAAATATGCCCGCCCAGGCAGGAATCTTTCAGCTTTCCCCGGTAATACGTGGTCCCGCCATTGGCCAGCGGTTTACCCATGGCCCCATCCTGGGTATAGCGGGAGGTGGCCGTATCGTCGTATTGGATGGTTCCAGACAGGTATCCAGGCCGGTGCCCCTATCCTTCGATCCCCAGGGCAACCTCCCGCTGCCCTGATCCGGGGCATTGCCGGTACGATCCTGGCCCAGGTGCTAGAGGCCGAACGGTCAACCGGGGGGGATAGAGGAAACGATTCACGAATCGTTTCTTTTTGAAATACTTGATATGAAACGATTGTAAAAAAAATTACAGGCAGTTCATGTATCGCCACGAAAACTCCGGGTTCCTGTACTATATTGTCATCTAGGATTGGGGCCGACTAACGGAGACCCCGATCCGGTACACTAAAATGTTCAAACAATATCAATTAAAAAGGAGAAACAAATGAAAGTAAAAGAAACTGGAAAAAAACTCAATTTAAGCAAAGTGACCGTTACCGACCTGGACAGCAAAAGCATGTCGCGTCTTTTGGGTGGAAGCACCGGTGACCCGACGACCGGCACGGGCCTAAGCGAAGTCATCAATTGCAAAGTTTTAACCCTGGACGGTCCCTATTGTTGATAGCAGGATGATCATGTAACCGGGGAGGTGCGGGGTTTCCTCTCGCTTCCCCGGCTTTTTACCCCCACGGGCCAGGATCTGCTTGCATTTGGTCCGGCCCGTAGAGCGAGTAGAATCTTAGGGCTTGAAAAAAGGTAGGGGAGGTCTTCTTAAAATCGCTCAAAGAGGAATAATGCCCTGGTAGGGGAAGAAGAGCACCAGGAGTTGCGCGGCCATGATGCGCAGGAAAGTGACCAGCGGGTAGACGGTGGCATAGGTAATGGCCGGCGCATCGGAAGCGGTAAAAGAACCGGCAAATGCCAGCGCCGGCGGATCGGTCATGCTGCCGGACAAGAGGCCGCAGATTTCCAGGTAATTCTTCTTTAAGGCCAGGCGGGCGAAGAAAGCAACCATAACCAGGGGAAGAAAGGTGATCAAGGCACCGTACCCCATCCAGAGAAAACCGCCGCCATCGATGAGCGTCGGGATAAATCGATTACCGGCTTTCAGCCCGACACAGGCCAGGAACAGGACAATGCCTATTTCCCGCAGCATCAGGTTGGCGCTATGGGGCATGTAAATTTGCAGCGAGCCGATCTGGCCGATGCGGCTGAGCACCAGGGCCACGATGAGCGGTCCACCGGCCAGGCCCAATTTTAGCGGGGCCGAGATCCCGGGGAAAGTCAGCGGTACGCTGCCCAGGAGGATACCCAGGATGATACCGATGAACAGGGGGAGTATTTCTGGGTGTTCCAGGCTCTTGACCGAATTACCCACCTCTTCGGCCAATTGCTGGATGGAGCCGTTCTCGCCGACCACGGTCAGCACATCGCCAAAATGCAGGTGCACCCCGGGATGGGGGACAAACTCGATGCCGGAGCGGGTAACGCGGGTGATATTGACACTGTAGCGGTTACGCAATTGCAATTCGGCCAATGACCGGCCGAGAACCTTCTTCCGCGTAACGATGACCCGGGTCAACACCAGGTTGCTTTTAATATCCGATATATCGACGCCGGCCTCATCGCCGACCAGCAGTTTTAACTTATCCAAAGTCTCCTTCGGGCCCACGGCGCACAGGATATCCCCCAGGTGTAAGTCGGTTTTCCCCAGCGGGGTAAAAACTTCATTATTGCGCATCATGCGGGAGAATACGATCTCTGCCTGGAGCACATGGTTGATGGCCAGCAAGGACTGCCCCCCCAATTGGGGATTTTTGACTTGCACATTGATGAAAGCCAGGGGCGGGAAGATGGCGGTCCGCTGCCGGGCGTAATCTTCGTTCTCGTGCTGGATATCGACCTTAAAGAGGCGGTAAACCAGTAACATACAGAGGATAATGCCGATCACGCCGAAAGGATAGGTTATGGCATAACTCAAGCTGGTCATCTTCCCGACCTCTCCCGGTAGGTTGGGGATATCCTTCAACGCTTGTTGGGCCGCACCGAGCCCGGGCGTATTGGTCACTGCCCCGGACATGATGCCCACCGCGACCGGCATGGGCACATGGGCACATAAATGAATGACCAGGGTCATGGCCACACCGAGGAGAACGATGGTCAGGGCCAGTAGGTTGATGGTCAGGCCCTGTTTCTTGAAGGTGGCAAAGAAGCCCGGCCCGACCTGGAAGCCGATGGTATAGACAAAGAGAATCAAGCCGAAATCCCTGACAAAATCCAGCACATCGGCATTGACGGTGATGTTGAAATGGGCGGCGGCAATGCCGGTAAACAGCACCCCGGCAATACCCAGGCTAACGCCCAGGATCTTGATCTTGCCCAGGGCCACCCCCAGTGCGGCCACTAAAACCAGGATCATCAGCGCATGGGCTACTGAATCCCCGGTAAAAAGATCGATTAACCACATCATACGGTAAGTCCTCACAATCCGACTACTATCATTTCTTTTTATCGTTGCCCCATATTATACCACGAAAAGGCCCCCATTTCCTCCCCGGGACGGGGGAAAACAGGGGTAGGCTAAAATCAACTCCAGAAAATGTCAATTTCGTCTGGGACAAGACAAAACCAAACGGCATGACATAAAGCCCGACCCCTTGTGAAGGCGCATTAAATCGATTGATTGCATTTTTAAATAGATAAAAATGATAAAAATATCATTTTTATGGAATAAATAGTTGACAAAAGAAAAAAGTTACCATATAATATTTATCTGATGATAATAAAAAATATGATTACAAAATATAGTACATTAAATAAATCAAATATAGGAGAAACAAAATGAATAACAATCTTATGAGTTTGCAGGTTTCACAGGAGCTGGTCGATGAAGTCGATCGCCTGCTCAAGGATCTTGAAGTAAGACTAAGCCCACTAAGCGAGCTGACCATCGCCGAACAGCGCCGTCTTACAAAAATGGGCCGTAAGAACGTCGATTTTGTCGAACGGGGTTACCGGCATGCGGATATTAGTCGTGACTACCTGATAGGGAAAATATCCTTTGAAGAATTCAAAAAGGATGTCGATCTCGGCAAATGGCTGCGCATAGTGGAAAAAAAGATGGGCATGATTGCCAGTAAGGTCAAGTCCACTGCCATCCTGGCAGAGGCCGATGCTTACCGGGCAGCCCGCCTATACTACAACGCGGCCAAAGCGGCAGCCAGGGCAGGCGACGTACTGGCGGAACCGATTGCCAGGGATATGAGCATCCATTACCGTAAGAAAAAATCTGCCCAGGACGAAACCCCTCCTGCACCTGTGATCCAAAACTAGTCTTCAGTACCCCGGGTCCCGGTTTTTACCCCGGGCCCGGGGTATTTTTTTCCCCCGTTTTTTGGCTTTTTTATAACGATGCGTCAAACCGAGAGATGCGAAATTAAAAAAGAGGCGGCCGCTATCGAATGCCGGCTGTAACCGGCCGTTAAATAACCTGGTTTTCCCCCGTGTAATGAAAGATCTAGAGAAATAGAGCAAAAACTTACTCATCGAGAGGTGTGATTTCTTGAAAATCTAGAAATGTTCCCCCCCGGCCTGAATAATTTATATCATCATGATGAAACGTTTCATTGTTCGTTATGAATCATTTGTATGCGTGCTATGAAACGTTTCCTCGCAAAGAGGAACGCGAGACTAAAATTCTAGAAACGTTTCCTCGCCACGAGGAATGATTTATATGCAGACAATGAAACGTTTCCTGATTTTTATGAAAGCACTCTAGAAATTCTAGAAACGTTTCATTGTTCGTTATGAATCATTTGTATGCGTGGTATGAAACGTTTCCTGATTTTTATGAAAGCACTCTAGAAATTCTAGAAACGTTTCATTGTTCGTTATGAATCATTTGTATGCGCGGTATGAAACGTTTCCTGATTTTTATGAACGCACTCTAGAAATTTAGCCGGCGTTTCCTGATTTTTAACCTCGCACTCCTGGATTTGTACCGGCGTTTCCTGGTTGCGGGCCTCGCGCTCCTGGCCGCGAGGGTGCGTTCCCTGTTTTTCAGGGTCGCTCTCCCGGATTTGTACCTGTGCTTCCTCGCCACGACCCATGCACTCCTGGCCGTGAGGGTGCGTTACCTGTTTTTCAGGGTCGCACGCTTGAATTTTACCCGACGTTTCCTCATTTTGAATGTCGCACTCTAGAATTTCTATCTCCGTTTCCTCCGGGATAGGCAAGCATCCCTGGCAGAGAGGGGGGCGTGCCGTTTCGGGCCCTGTTTATCTCCCGGCGACTGGTGAAAATTTATGCCTGGAAGTATTGAAATTATCGATTGTCCCTGGTAGAATACTGGCATGCAAACCAATGAAAATATCTTAAAGAAGCTCGATATTATGAGGGCTTTATCCTATGTGCCGGGTGACCGGTTAAGAGAAGTAGAGACATTTATCGAATTCATCCTCACCGAGAGTCATATTAATCTTAAGAAGCATGGGAAAGAGCCCGGGACACTACGGGGCATCTGGAAAAAAAAAGGATTTGAGAAAATTGCCTATTTAGACGAAGAGATAGGTAATATCAGGAGAGAGCTGGGAAATCAAATCCTGCAGAGGCATGCCCGTTGAGATTCTTATTGGATACCAATGCCATTATCCGCTATTTCTGCGAAATCCCCGGCCTGGGAAAACAGGCAAAGAGGATCAGGGGATGAAACGGTATTTGATGAGGGCGATTATTACCTTGAAACCGACCGACCAATGGAGCTTCTTGCCCTCGTCTACGCCCCGCGGCACATACTCGATGGGCAATTCCTTGATCTTGTTCTTTCGCTTCAGCAGCTTGGCCGTGATCTCGGCATCGAAATCGAAGGATTTCGACTTGAGCTCGATATCCTCCATAACCCGGCGCCTGACCACCTTATGGCAGGTGGCCATATCGGTCAGCCAGGTACAGAAGAGAATATTGCAAAAAAAAGTAACGATGCGGTTACCGATATAACTACCCCCCGGGGTTTTCCCTCGACCGTGCAGGAACCTGGAGCCGTACACCACATCGGTTTCCCCATCCAGGATAGGCCGGATCAGGGCCGGAAGCTCGAAAGGGGAGACCTCCAGGTCGCCATCCTGAATAACGATGATATCGCCCGTGGCCCGCTCGATACCGCGCCGCACGGCCCGGCCTTTGCCCTCCGGTTTTTCCTCGAAGATACATTTGACATAGGCCCTACCCCCGGAAAATTTCTTGATAATGTCCTGTGTGCCGTCTTTCGAGTTTCCGTCTACGATGACGATCTCCTTCCCCGGGCCCAGGTCGACTTCATCGACCTGCTTTAATATCTCACCGATGGTCTGGACTTCATTGAGCGTCGGTATAATAATAGATACTCTCATGATCTTTGTTTATGTCCTCTTCCTTATATAGTTTAGGTCATCCAGGCTCTCGATGCCCTTCCACATCTCCTTGATGCGGTAGACCCCGATATTCTTGCTTTTGGCGTATAAATCCCCGATCAAATCGGTCATATCGTATTTTTTTCCAACCGGTATCAAAGGCAAGAGCCCGGCTTTGAGCAGGTAAATGCCGGTACTGATCAGGTACTTCTTTTCCGGCTTCTCGACAATGCCGTTGAAACGGTTGTTCTTGAGCTCGATCACGCCGAAGGGCAGCTTATGCTTGAAAGTTTTGACCCCGATCATCAGGTCATACCCCTGGGAGTTAAAGGTATCGATGAAGTGGGTAAAATTGAGGTTGGTGACGATGTCGCCGTTGATGACCAATAAAATGTCCTCTGCGGCCACTTTGTCTTTGATCAGGGTCAGCGGGCCGCAGGTGCCCAGGATATCTTCCTCGAAAGAATACGTGATGTCCAATCCGAATTTTTTGCCGTCCTGGAAGTAGTTTTCGATCAAAAACCCCTTATATCCCAGGGAAAAGATGATATCGGTCAGGTGGAAGTGCTTTAATTTTTGCAACATCAGCTCGACAATAGGTTTTTCCTTGATCGGTAGAAGGGGCTTGGGTATGGCAAAAGTGAGGGGTCGCAGCCTCTTTCCCTGGCCACCGGCCAGGATAAAGGTAATCACTTTATTTTTCTTATCTATCATGTTCGCTATATTTTAAGTCCTGAGTTTATCACAAATTACCCCAGGATACAACCTTAATCACCTGGCCAGGGGGATGATTTTTCCTGGCGACAGCGGGTTAGAGATAGTTTTATACTGTGGATGGCACAGGTTTTACGATCGCTTGTGCGCACTTTACCAGGCTGACCCGGGATAATTTTGGGGCTTGCAATGGGGAGAAATTTCATTTAAAATGGTAGGATAAATCGATCGAGTAAAAAGGAGGTAAAAGATGTTTGGTATCGATCCCCTTTATTGGATGATGATGGCGCCCGTGCTCTTGCTTTCGTTCTACGCATCCTGGCGCGTGAAGAGCACTTTCAATAAATTTTCCCGGGTGATCAACCAGTCCCGCAAGACCGGGGCCGAGGTGGCCGAGGAAATCTTGCGCCGGAACGGCCTGTCGCACGTGGAAGTCAAAGAAGATAAGGGCTTTCTCTCCGATCATTATGACCCGACCAAAAAAGTGATCAAGCTCTCCCCGGAAGTTTACGGGAGCGCCTCGGTGTCGGCCATCGGCGTGGCCGCCCATGAGACGGGTCATGCCATCCAGCATGCGGCCGCTTATTCTTTCATGTCCCTGCGCACCATGATGGTGCCGGTGGCCTCGATCGGCTCGAACCTCTCCTGGATCATTATCGTGGCCGGTTTTTTCCTGAGCATGATGGGCCTGGTCAAGATCGGCATCGTGCTATTCAGCCTGGTGGTACTCTTCCAGATCGTTACCCTACCGGTGGAATTCAATGCCTCGTCCCGGGCCAAACAGGCGCTTAAAGATTACGGCATCGTTTCCCCGTCCGATGCCCAGGGCGTGGATGCGGTACTCAATGCAGCGGCCATGACCTATGTGGCTGCCGCCGCTTCATCGGTGATGACGTTACTCTACTTCTTGATCAGGGCCGGCGTACTGGGCCGGGACGAATAAACCGGCCATCCGGGAAGGGTGAGCATTTGCCCCTCAACCGGGAACGCCGGGCCCGGCATTTGCTACCAGTTTCTTTACGGTCCGGTAGGCGCCGACGATCAGAAAAATAGCCAACACCAGCAGGATAAGGGCAATGATGCCGATGGTGGACAGGCCGTACTGGTTCAATAAGATCACCAGCGCCCAGATGGACATCACATTCATAAAAATCATCGGTACCACGATGAAGACTAGTTTTTTCTCAAGTTTTCGGAGCCAGACCGCGATTACCAGCAGCGACAGACCGGCCAGCAGTTGGTTGGTGGCGCCGAAGACCGGCCAAATCGCTTTCCAGGCCGGTATGGGATTGCCCTGCGGGTCTTTTAAGGTAATCAAGATAAAGATGGTCGGGAGAACCAAAGTAGCCACGGTGGACAGGTAGCGCACCCGCGTGCCTTTCAGGTTGAAGAATTCCTCGAAAATGTAGCGCCCCAGCCGGGTAGCCGTATCCAGGGTGGTCAGGATAAAGGTGGATAAAGCCAATAGGCCGAAAGAAAAACCGAGCTTTTCCGGTATACCGAAAACGGCCAGGAATTTTCCCATACCGGTGCCGTAAACGATCAGCGGCGCCTGGCCGGTCAGGGCGTTGCCTTTGGCCAGCATGATCACGGTCGCCAGGGCGATGACGGCCACCAGCCCCTCGATCAACATGGCGCCATAACCGATCGGCCGGGCATCGGATTCTTTATCTATTTGCTTGGACGAGGTGCCGGAAGCGACCACCGCATGGAACCCGGAACAGGCGCCACAGGCCACGGTAATGAACAGGATGGGGAATAAGGAGCCCAGGTTGGGTACCCAAAAACTGGTAAACGCCGGGTACTGGGCGGTAAACCCTCCGAAAAGGATACCGAAAAAACCACCCAGGAGCGAGGCATAGAGCAGGTAAGAGGAGAGGTAATCACGCGGTTGCAAGAGGATCCAAACCGGCGTGGTGGAAGCGATAAAGCAGTAAACGATCAATACCAGGCCCCAGGTCTTGGCCGGGTCATTGCCGAAGAGCAGCGGCACCATACCGGCATCGATAGGAATCTGATGTCCCAGCCAGACCGCAGCAAATACCAACGGCACAAAGATGAGCGAAGACCAGAGCACCGGCAGTTTCAACCGGTAAACAAAGATGCCGAAACCCACAGCCAGGGCCATGAACATGAGCGATGATGAGGCCACACCACCGTCCTGGACAAAGGTGGTCGAGGTCAGGTCGGTAAACACCGTCAGTACGTAGATGAGGGCCAACCAGATGAACAGCAGGAAGAGCTTATAGGCCAGCGGAGACATGTATTCCCGGGCAATCTCGGCAATCGACCGGGCCTTGTGCCTGACCGAAGCGATCAGGGCGGAAAAATCGTGCACACCGCCGATAAAGATCGAACCCAGGATAATCCAGATCAAAGCCGGCAGCCAACCGAAAGCCACAGAGGCGATGATCGGGCCGACGATCGGCCCGGCGCCGGCAATGGAGGAAAAATGGTGGCCCAAAAGGACCGATTTCTGTGCCGGTACCCGGTCGACGCCGTCGTAATCGGTGTGACTCGGTGTACGGTTTCGATCATCGATGTCGAATCGCTTATCGAGGAACCGTCCGTACCCATAATAGGCGGTGACAAACAAAACCACTGAAACAAGTAAAATAATGACCAGCATGGAATCCTCTTTGTTTTGCTGAATTTTTTTAATTAAGACCGATATTTTAGAGGAAATTCATGGTCATTGCAACCATTTTTTTAAGAATAGTTTAAAATTTCACCGGTTCCAGGCTTTTTTTAATGACCAGGACATGATAAAATAGGAAGTAAAATTAAATGCAAGGAACACAAGGCATGACAGATAAAAAAAGTGTGAATAACAGGCCCGGTGGGAAAGGGGAAGAGCCCAGTTTCGAGGAATTGCTCCAGGAATCTTTTAAGGCCGAACCGCTCATCGAGATCGGCTCAAGGGTCGAGACCCGTGTGGTGGCCATTGACAACGACTTCGTTTACCTCGATCTCGGTACGCGCATGGAAGGTACGGCCAGGAGATCGGAATTTGTCGAGAACGGCAAATTGGTCGTCAAAGAGGGCGACCTCGTCACGGTTCATGTAGCCGGCAAGAGAAGCGGCGCTTTTCAATGCGCCCGCTGGTTTGCCCATGTTGGGGCTATGCCCCAGGAAGTGGATGGGGACTCGCTGCCTTTTGCCCTGCGGGATGCCTATGACCACGGTGTGCCCGTAGAAGGCAAGATAATAACTATGATCAAGGGTGGATTCGAGGTAACCATCCTGGGTAAAAAGGCATTTTGCCCGCTCTCCCAGATCGACCGTAATTACTGCGATAACCCGGAGGCGCACCTGGGAAAGACCTACACCTTTCAAATCAGCCAGCTCGCCGATGATGGCTCGAATATCGTGCTCAGCCGCAAAGAAGTCTTATTCCATGAAGACCGGCAACGGGCGGACAGGCGGTGGCAGGAAATCGAGGTGGGCACTATCTACGAAGGTACAGTGACCCATCTCCAGTCTTATGGCGCATTCGTGGATATCGGGGGTATCGATGGCCTGCTCCACGTTTCCGAGATATCTCATTCACGCATCGATGACGCCCGGGTGGTCCTACAAGCAGGGCAGAAATTAATGGTAGAAATCATCGCCCTGGACCGCGATCGCAGAAAGATCAATTTGAGTCTGAAGAGCCAGATGGCAGACCCCTGGGATGCGGCCGTGCAGAAAATGGCCGTAGGCGACGATGTGGACGGCGATGTGATTAAGTTGAAATCTTTCGGCGCTTTTGTAGAAATATCCCCCGGCCTGGTCGGCTTGCTCCATATCTCCCGCCTGGGTACCGATAAGCAGCATCAACACCCCAAAGAGGTGTTAAAAATCGGCGACAAAGTGCGGGTGCGCATATTGGAAATAGACCTGGAAAAGAAGAACATCTCTTTGACCATGGAAAAGACCGACCTCGATGTCAGCGCCGAGCTTAACCGGCTGAGAGAAGAGCAGGAAGAAACCCTCAAATCCCACCCCAGCCATATCAGTAGCCAGATAGACGCCAATCAGCAAAGAAAAAGCGATTAATCTTAACCGGGAGAAGATCCGTTCCCCTGGCGAGCAGGAAGATACCGAAGCGTTCTAAGAAAGCCCCGGTATCTTCCTCTCTAAAAATTTATACTACTTAATTGATGTTCACCGTATAATCTTCCACTTCGCCGTAAGAGAAAGTACCGCAGGAAGCGGCATAGCTACCGTATTTCATGGCTACCCGCATACGGGTGGTGCCGGTGAGGGCGGTAGTGGGCGGGGTGAAGGTACCGGTGCGGGCACTCTTACCATACTTGGAGAGGACCGTCTCGCCGGTGTCGGCAAAATCGCCGTCATGGTTGTAATCGATCCAGATTCTCCAGTACTCGGTATAGATGGTGCCGGAATAGCCGGGGGTCAGCGTGACACTGGCCGAAGTTCCCCGAGTCAGGTTGCCGACAATCGCGGTGAAGTTGGAATAGGGGGAAGCACCGGAAGAATTGTTGATGTTGGCTACCTGGACTTTGGCGATCCACTCATCGCTCTGGTCGGTGCCGGAAGCCGTGCAATAAACGATGGACGGCTGGTTGACGGTGATGTAATCGATCTTGGTCTCGCCATCGCTGCCGGCCGCATTGGTGGCCGTCAAGGTGACATTGAACGTACCGGCCGTATTGTAGGTAACCGTTGGATTTTGGGCCGTGCTGGTGGCCGGGGTGCCGCCTTCGAATGCCCATGACCAGGAGGTGGGCGTGTTGGTGGAGAGATCGGTAAACTGGACGCTACCGCCGACGACCACGGTGGTGACATTGGCGCTAAAATTGGCCACCGGCACCTGGGGCGGTGCGGCCACGGTAAATACATGCGGATCCGGGGAACCGATAAACGGGTGCTTACTGGCACGGCCCGAGGTATCGGACACCTGGATATAATACCCCACCTGGCTGCCCTGGGTTTGCCCGGGGATATTCCCGGTGTAGGTATTCCCGCTGGAATTGGTCATCGCTACCGCCGTGTATGAGCCGCCATTGACCCGGTAATAGATTTTTACCGAATCGGCCACGATGGCTGCGCCGCTATAGGGGATAATATCGGCACTGATGGCGTACTGGGACTGTTGGGGTTTTTCACCCAGCAAGGGCAGGTGCTTGATGTAGAGCATGCCCCGGTCGGCAATGCCGATCGCCCGGCAGTGCAACGCATCGGTCGCTTCCCAACTCCCGGTAAAACCGAGGACCTCGTACCCGGGCATGGCGTTCTGGTAGACAGTGATAGCAGCAGCGTCATAGGAAGAGCTCATGATCGGTACGAGCACCTTGTTGTTCAGGATCAACGAATTGGTATAGGGCTGGCCGGATGGCTCGTAAACGCGGTAGACCTGGTAGTTGTTCCCATAAGCAGAAGTCTGGCTGGCAAAATAGCTGGCTATCGCCTCGTAATCACTGTAACGGGAATCGCTGGTCGGCACCTGGGCGATGAGAACTTTATCGACATCGAGGAATTTTCCCCAGCAGTCGATGTGCTTGATGTAATCGCCCAGGGGATCGGCGGTGACATGGTAGGTGGCGATACCCTGGTAATTGGCCATAACCTGGTTGATCTCGGCATGGGTCTTGGATGTATTCTCTTCCCAGACCAGGTCGGTAGAGGCGGCGATACCCAAGCTCTCGGTCATGTAATTGCCACCGGTATGAACCAGGTCCATCTCGTAAAAATCGATGCCCAGGAAAGTGGCCATAGCCGCGGGAATATCGTCGTCGTTGACCCGGGGGCGATTGTAGGTGAAATCGGTGATACTGATGACACCATTGCCGTCTGCGGCGAACCAGGGGCCGTAATCACGGGTCCAATAGGAATCATGCGGCGCATAGAGGAAATTGCAGTGGCTCATGTTCACGCCGTTGGCAGTGTACAGGTTCCTGACCGTGGTTTCCGTGGAGGCGTTGGCTACGATGGTTGTGACCATTACGTCTTCGGACATCTCGGCGACTATCGAGACCGGGATACCGAGCGGATAGGCGATGAGCACGCCCTCCATCTTTTCAAACTCGGCAATACCGCGCACCGGGGCTGGCGGCGGCATTGTGGCCATCAGGTTTTGCCGGGATTTAAGGTACTCGGGCATCAGCGCCTTTTCTTCTTTGCTCATCTCATGGGTGAGCTTCTTCTCGGCAAAAGCGGCCGGGGCAAATAGGAGCAGCAGCAGGCAGATCAAGCCGATCGCTGCCCGGTGCTTGACGACCAGGCGTCTTGGCCTGGATAAATCTCTTTTAAAGAACATATTGACCTCCTCGTATTAAAATGTGTTCGTTATTTTATGATGCAAGGGCAGATAGTACGTGAGATGTGGGTGGCTGTCAATCGGACAAAAGGTCTATATTTGGGTGGAAAAAAGGCCAACATTCGCCTACAACCAAAGATGGAGATTTATTTGCAGGTTGTATTCGGGATTCCGGCCCCCAGGAGCCCAGGTTACGATGCCGGACCAGTACGGGCCGAGGCGGGCAAGAAAAAAAATAGGGGCACGGCGGTTAGGAAACAATCGCATATTGTCAGATAGGCGGAAAAATGGTATAGTTATGGCTTAAATGACAAAGGAGAATAGCAGCCGATGAACTCAGCGCAGTTTTCCGGTAATGCCGGTATCGTCCGTTTCAACCGGGATTTTTACAGCCAGACCGATGAGTTTACCTTTATCGGCGATGGGGAATTCGGTGGCAAAGCATCCGGGTTGGCCTTTATTAAAGAGAAAATCCTCTCCCACTACCGGGGTCTTGATCACCCGTTTTCCCCTTTTACGGTCACTATCCCCCGCCTGGTGGTCATCACCACGCCGTTTTTCGACCGCTTCATGGACCAAAACAACCTGTACGAGATCGCCCTATCCGACATGAGCGATGAGCGGATCGCCCACCATTTTTTAAAAGCGGAGTTACCGCCGGACTTGAGCGGCGATTTGCGCGCCTTGATTGCCCGGGTGCATGAGCCGCTGGCCATTCGTTCCTCCAGCCTGCTGGAAGATAGCGTCGATTCGCCGTTTGCCGGGATTTACGAGACCAAGATGATCCCCAATAACCAGCCCGATGCGGATACGCGGTTCCGCAAGCTGGCCGAAGCCATTAAATTTGTCTATGCGTCTACTTTTTTTAACAGTGCCAAATCGTATATCAAGGCCACGCCGCACGATATCAAAGCGGAAAAGATGGCGGTGATTATCCAGGAAGTGCTCGGCCAGCGGCATTATGACCGTTTCTATCCGCACTTTGCCGGGGTGGCCCGGTCGTACAATTTTTATCCGACTGGCCAGGCGAAACCCGAAGAGGGGGTGGTCAACCTGGCCCTGGGCCTGGGTAAAGCCATCGTCGATGGGGGGATGAGTTGGGCCTATTCGCCCGCATACCCGGACATCAGCCCCCCTTATGGATCGGTGGGCGAGTTGATGAAGCAGACCCAAATAGAGTTCTGGGCGGTCAACATGGGCAAGCCGCCGGCCTTCGACCCGGCCAAAGAGACCGAATACCTGGTCAAAGCGGGCCTAACGGAGGCCGAATACGATAATACCCTGACCTACCTGGCCTCGACTTATGACCCGGGCTCGGACCGGGTCAATATCGGCGTCGGTTCTGCCGGGCCGCGCATTATTACGTTTGCCCCCATTCTCCAGGTCTCCATGTTGCCCTTAAATCCGTTGATTCAATCGATCCTTAAGCTGTGCGAAGAGACATTCTCCGCCCGGGTAGAGACCGAATTTGCCGTGACCATCGACCCGGTGCAGAAGACGGCCCGCTTCGGTTTCTTGCAGGTCCGGCCGATGGCGCTCTCAGCGGTCGAGGTCGATCTGGAGGAGAGCGATTTTGTGCCCGGATCATTACTGACGAGCTCGGAGAGTGCCATGGGTAACGGCTGCATAGAAGGTATCCGGGACATCCTCTACCTGGTGCCGGAGACTTTCAACCTCAAAGACTCGCGGGCCATGGCCGGGGAAATTGCCACCGTTAATCGAAAATTGCTCGATGCCCACACACCCTACCTCTTGATCGGGTTTGGCCGTTGGGGATCATCCGACCCCTGGTTGGGTATACCGGTGGATTGGGGGCACATCTCCGGGGCGCGGGTGATCGTCGAGGCCCAATTACCCAATGCCAGCTTCGGCATAGATCTGAGCCAGGGATCGCACTTTTTCCACAACCTCTCTAACCTCGGTATTCTCTATTTTTCCATTCCCAGGACCAGCGCTTTCCCGATCGATTGGGAGTGGTTGAAAAAACAGGAAGTGCTCGATGAAGGGAAATTTTCCCGCCATGTGCGGTTGACATCGCCCCTGAGGATCAAAGTGGATGGACGCAACCGCCAGGGAGTAATACTGAAATGACGCCCAATAACGAAATCGATATCCTGCTCAAAGATCTCCAGGAGCGGCGCAAAGAGTTAAACTGCCTCTACCAGGTGGAAGAGCTCCTGAACAAGCGCGGTGAGAGGGAGATTCCCCAGGATCAGCTTTTTGCCGATATCCTGGCCATTATCCCCATGGGCTGGCAGTTTCCAGACCTGGCCCAGGTGAGTATCGATCTCGGCGACCAGGTTTATACGACCCCCGGTTACCGGGAAACGCGCTTCAAATTGACGGCCGAGATAAAAATGCAGGCGGAAGTGGTCGGGCATTTGACCGTCTCTTATTCCCGGGATATTCCCCTGGTCCAGGAGAGTTACTTTTTAAAAGAAGAAAACCGGCTGATCAATACCATTGCCGATCGCATCGGCCAGATGCTCCTGCATGAAGAGCTGAAAAAGGTCTACTCCCAGTACCAGGAGGCGGAAAAGAACCTATCTAAGAAGACGATCAGCGAATGGCGGGTGATCATCGACCTTTTGGAAAGCTCCAATCCCCAGCTCTTCATCTACCTGGCCCAGAAGATGCTCCATTTTCTCTGCTGGAAAGGGGTGATGGAAGCCAAACAGCTCTTATCGCAGGTCGGTTCCGGGGTAAAGGCCGGCAGTGGCCGGTCGCTGCTGGTCGATGACGCCAATCAGCCCATGCGCAAAGAATCCATGACAGAGATGGTCGGCATCTATAAAGAGGTTTTTCGCATCGCCTCCGAGAATCTCAGCGAAGACCAGATTCTTTCCCATATCCACCGCTGGGTCGAAGATGAAAAGACCCGGTTTTTGGTTAAAGCCCTGGAAGACCCCAATTCCTCCCTATCGGACCTGATCAATGCCATTACCCGCTACCGTTACCTGGAGGAGGAAGGGGTCCAGATTTCCTCGCCCAATGAGAAGGGCTTGCGCGTCTCCCTGATTCGCCATTTTTTTTCCGATCAGCTCGAGTTCATCGATGTCGCCAAAGAGCAGATCGAGATCAAGGATTATTATGACCTGGTCAAGCGGATTATTTTCTTACCGATGAGTCACGGTAAGCTGGGCGGTAAGAGCGCCGGGCTCTTCCTGGCCGCCCGCATCGTGAAACGGGGCGCAGAGGAAAACGAATTATTCCGGTCGATCAGGATCCCCAAGACCTGGTACATCACTTCCGATGCCCTGGTCAATTTCCTGCATTACAACAACCTGGAGAATGTTTTAGAGCAAAAATACAAGGACATGGATGAAATCCACGTCGAATATCCCAACATCATCCAGATATTTAAAAATGCCTATTTCCCGCCCGAGATTTTGCGCGGACTCTCCATGGCCCTGGACGACCTGGGAGATAAACCCGTTATCGTGCGCAGCTCCAGCCTGCTGGAAGACCGTGTAGGGGCCGCATTTTCCGGTAAGTACAAGAGTCTTTTTTTGGCCAACCAGGGATCGAAAGAAGAGCGGCTCAATGCCCTGACCGATGCCATTGCCGAGGTCTATGCCTCGACCTTTGGCCCGGACCCGATCGAATACCGCACCGAGCGCGGCTTATTGGATTTCTATGAAGAGATGGGCATCATGATCCAGGAAGTGGTCGGCAACCAGGTCGGCAATTATTTTTTGCCTACCTTTGCCGGTGTTGCTTTTTCCCGCAACGAATTCCGCTGGTCGGCCCGCATCAAGCGGGAAGATGGTTTGATCCGGCTGGTGCCCGGGCTCGGCACCCGCGCCGTTGACCGGGTGGCCGAAGATTACCCCATCCTGATCGCACCCGGCAAACCCGATCTGCGGGTCAATGTCACGCCCGATGAGATCATCCGCTACTCCCCCAAAAATATAGACGTCATCAACCTGGACACCAATTCCTTTGAAACGATCGATATCAACCGCTTAATCCGGGAATTCGGCAACGATATCGTCGGTATCCAGCATGCGGTCTCGGTGGTGCGGGACAACATGATCCATAAACCCACCTCCCTATTCAATATCGATTTTGAGAAGGACAAGTTGCTGGTCACCTTTGAAGGGCTTTTGCAGGGCACCGATTTTGTCCGGCAAATCGGCAGCCTGCTCAAGGAACTGGAGACGGCCATCGGTACGCCGGTGGATATCGAATTTGCCCATGACGGCCGTCATCTCTATCTCTTGCAGTGCCGGGCCCAGAGCCATGCCATCGGCACCCAGGCCGCCCCCATACCCAGGGATATCGGCCAGGATCAGATACTCTTTTCCGCCGACCATTACGTATCCAACGGCCATGTGCCCGATATCACCCATGTCGTCTATATAGACCCCGAATCCTACATCCTCCTGGCCGACCTGATGGATTTAAAAACCATCGGCCGGATAGTCGGCAAACTCAACAAGATCCTGCCCAAACGCCAGTTTATCCTCATGGGCCCGGGCCGGTGGGGCAGCCGCGGCGACATCAAGCTCGGGGTCGAGGTCACCTATTCGGATATCAACAACACCGCTGTACTCATCGAGATAGCCCGGAAAAAAGGCAACTATGTGCCTGAACTCTCTTTCGGCACCCATTTTTTCCAGGACCTGGTCGAGGCATCCATCCGTTACCTGCCCCTGTACCCGGATGATGAGGGTATTCTTTTCAACGAGGCATTCTTTACCCGTAGCGAAAATATCCTGGCCGACCTGCTGCCCGAATATGCCGAATTTAAGGATTCTGTCCGGGTCATCGATATTCCCCATAGCGCCAATGGCCAGATACTGCGCATCTTGATGAATGCCGACCTCGATGAAGCGGTCGGCATCCTGGCCTATCCAGATACCCGGCTCCCGGAACCGGTCGGCAAGAAGGAAGCGCAGGCCAAACCGGGTGAGGAGTTCTGGAACTGGCGCTATTACATGGCGGAGAAAATCGCCTCCCATCTCGATCCGGGACGCTTCGGCGTCAAGGGCATCTACCTCTTCGGCAGCACCAAGAACGCCACGGCTGGGCCGGGCAGCGATATCGACCTGCTGGTTCATTTTACCGGCACCGGAGCCCAGCGCCAGGACCTGTTATCCTGGCTGGAAGGCTGGAGCCTCACTTTGGCCGAGATCAATTACCAGCGCACCGGGTATAAGTCCGATGGCCTCCTGGATGTCCACCTGGTCAGCGATGAGGATATCGCCAACAAGACCAGTTATGCGGTCAAGATCGGGGCCATCACCGATGCCGCCCGCCCCCTGCCCATGCCCCCCGCCCAAAACTAGATCGATTCGTGGCTGGGTTCCTTAAAATCGTGAAAGGCGACCGGGATTAAACTTAGATCGAAAAAAAATTGAGAATAATTTACTTTTGAAGTATAATACTCGACAAGCGAGGGATACATGATCGAAATATTACAGGGCAGGTTCCTGGGGCTCTTAAAGGAAAGAAAGGACCCGTTATCTGTTGAACTGCTTGATAACCTGGAAGTGGTCTCTAAGCTGAGCCAGCATTTTATCGATGCCTTACCCCATCAAGGGGGTAGTCTCAGCGGTTTGAGTCACATCCAGGGGGTTCTTCATGAAATCGAGAACCTGGTCACGGGTAATCCCAATCTGGACTTGACTCCGGCTGAGATATATATCCTGCTGGCTGCCGTCCTGCTCCACGACATCGGGAAATTAAAAGAGGCCGATTACCTGGAAAATCCACAACCAGGAAACGCTGCCGGGGAAATTTCAGAAGAGGTTGGGAAAATCATTGGTGTTCTGAAAGAAAGGATTCAATTAAATGATAAGGCATTCGCTGATCTTATAAAGAAAAATTCCCCGCCTCATCTACCCCATTCACTGATCAGTGCTTACATGATCATTACCCATTATGCCGAATTCGGCATTTTCGATAAAGAGTTGGCGCAAATAGTAGCCATCATCGCTTTAAGCCACTGCAAATATTTTAAAGAGTGCCTCAAAAACAATGAGGGCTTTTTATCAGACCGTTACCTGGCCCGGTACGGGAGACTCCGGGTAAGATGGCTATCCGCCCTATTGGTGATTGGAGATGAGCTGGACACCTCTTATCACCGGGCAGTTTACAGCAAGTTTTTACCGGAGAAGACCGACCCAAAAGCTACCAAAGGGGAGTTTCGCTCCAATATCGGGGGCTGTAAAATCGATCTGATCGGCCGGTGTATCGTGGTCTATCCCCTTGATGAGTTGAAAAAACAAATCCAGGAGTGCAGCACCCCAATAGTTAGTCAAGATAGCTTACTCGGTCGTTTCGCCAGCGATGTTGCCCATAAAGATGAATTACTCCAGTGGTGGGGGCCAGAGTTAAAGCAGATGGATATCGAGCTCCAGGCTTGCCTGGTGGAAGTCGATGGCGACCTCCTGAAAGTAATAAATGGGGGAGGAAAGTTTCAATTTGCTCCGGCAGTGGAACCGACTATCTCCTATTTTAAAGTAAGCCGCGTCCTCGAAGCGATGTTTAAATTGAAATACGGAGTATTTAAGAAACGCTACTTTTCCTGGGATATGCTCCAGAGCGATGCAGGATTTGAGACCCAGGAACAACTTAAATTGGTGGTGCACCGGCTCTCCCGCCTGGCGGTGATTTTTTCCGGTAAACAGAGTTGCCCACTCTTCGATTTCATTTCTAAAAAACTTTCGACTCTTCCTTTTGTCCTGGAAATACAGGAATTGGACGCCGAATGGACGGTGGAGATAATCGGTAAAACGGGCAATGGATCGACTAAAGATGCCGGCGGGAAGATTTCCGTCACCGACATGAGTTCCTGGTTTCTCTTCTTCGTGGAATCGATCATAGATTCCTCGAAACTCGATGAATTGCAACGGCGAACAAAATCGATCCGCGATATTATAAATGGAAAACAGTTGAAGCCCGATCCGGGCGCTGTCAACAGTAATCTGCGTTTTTTTATTCAACCCGGCAATGAGCAGCTTACCTATCTCTTGAATGAAATCAGCCCTTGTCTGAAGAGCTCGGGTCAAAAATTTTCTTCTCCCCTGGGCATAGAACTCCCCCTATCTGGGGGTTGGTACATCGATAAAGTCGACCAAAACACAATCGTCTACCACCCCAGGCTCCTGGGCATCAACCTGGTAATCGCCGGTCCCCCCGGCATCGGGAAATCGACCCTGGCCCTGGATATGATCAACAACCTGTCGCTGATTAAATGCCCGAGAATTTGTTCAAACGGAGCATGTACAAAAGATGAAAAACAGGACGGGGCAGTGGCCTATTTCAGCTTAGAGCAGCCCCTATTTACCATTAAGAGTTTGGCAGAACGGATGAACGACGAAGGGAATGGCCCTGGATTTAAAATAATAACGCAAATCCTGGAGGAAAAATTTATCCGGGAACCAAAGAATGAACCCTTAAGGAGCGAGGCGGAATATGCCAACCTTTTCAAGGCAGCGGAAGCGGAAAAAGATGGGGCAGAATCTTATCGACTCTTACTGTTACCCAGGCTGTCGCCCCGTTTTGTGGGTGATAAGTCGGCGGATGATGACCGTATTCTTTTCTGGCAGCGGTTCAAACAAATATCCAATCTCCTCGAAGCCTCATTCCTGGTCACCCGGGGCGAGCCTACCCACGAGCAAAGACTCCATGCGGTAGTGATCGATAATATCAATTCGTTCTTGAATGAACCCATGGCCAGGGAGTATATCTTTAAACTCTTCCGGCTGATCTCTTCCAGCGGTATCCTGGGAATTTTTATACTGGAAGACCCGGAAGAGAGTACCACAGATATTAAGAGGGAATTGGAAGAGGTCGAGTTCCTGGCCGATATCTGGATCAAGTTGGGGTGGACCCAGCGGTTGGATTACAAATTCAAGCGGCTGGAAATAAAAAAATCCCGATACCAGCGCCACGTATTGGGTTCCCACCCCTTTAAAATCAGGCTAAAGGAGGATGCCCAATGAAATCGGCCATCAATATCTATATGTCGCTCCACACCCAGATCAGTCGGGCAGAAAAGCAGATGAGAAAATCAGGATCAGATGTGACGAGGAGTTTTTTAAACTGCTTCGGTAATGCTATGCTGGATAATGAACTAATCGGGGGTAAAAGTTCCCTGCCCGGTGATGCTACTATATTATTGAAGGGGGAACGGGGGACCCATAAATTTGCCCTGGCCGCAAATTATTTGTTCCAGGGGCTAAGGAAGAAGGAAAATGTCATATTGTTCAACATGGGATCCACTGTAGAGATCGACCGTATCCCCCAATGTGTGACCGGATCGGATGATCGTCTCTCTTTTTCAAAAAGTAATCTTAAAGGTGAAGAGGAGAAAAAAATCAGCGATATGCCACCGGAAGGGAAATATAAGCTCCATTGGTGGGTATTCCGGGATGAATCCAAAACTGGAGAAGAATACCCGTTAAATAAACCGGAAGGAGAAGAGATTTCAGCAGTACTAAAAGAACATACCAACCTCTTCATGCTCGATTTTGATGCCGGTTTCTTACTGCCGGAAGAATTCATCGCCACCTTTATCAACCTGGTGGAGTGGATAAAGGGCAAAGAAGCAAAATCGAAACCAAAGCCCCAGCGTATCTTACTAAATTCTACCGCCCAGATCAAAACCCGTTTCCCGGTGCTGGAAGAGGAATCCTTCCTGATACCGGCCTTCATTCGTCTCACCAAGTGCTATGGGATGAGTTCCATGATCATCGATGTGAATAAACCGACAGAGGAGGGTCCTAAAAAAATCGTCAGCCTCGATGCGCTCTCTGATCTGATCATCACCTTAGAGCACAATTGGAAGGGAGAATACCAAATCGTTGCCCCGGAAAATTTTGACAAACCAGAGATCAATCAACTTAAAATTATCACCGCAGATAATATCACCGGCAAAGTTTATAAAAAAAAATGGTTGGGCTTGTGGATTGAAGAGGCTAAACTCAATTTAAGGTTGGTCAACGTTTCAGAGGGGGGCCAAACGACCTAATCCGATTTTCCTGGTGTTGGAATGATAAGGGGCATACTTAACGTCAGCCCATGCCCCCCGCCCAAAACTGAGAACCGCGGTGTACGCCCATTCGGCATGAAGCCAAATCTTAAATTTTAAATGGAATAGCCGGCTACTTCTTGAGGAAGTTTTCTTTGATGAGGTTGACCAAACGCACGTTATCGGCATGACCGGTCTTTTGTGCGGTGACCTTGCCGCGGATCGGCCGGCCGAGTAAATAGAAATCACCGATAATATCGAGTATCTTGTGGCGGGCGAGTTCTTCTTTGAAACGCAAGCGGGTGTTGAGCACCTTGCCGTTGTCGATGAGGATAAAATTATTTAACCGCCCACCTTCGGCCAACCCCATCTGTGAAAGCTTGTTGAATTCCTCGACAAACCCGTAAGTACGGGCCGGGGCGATTTCCCGCTCGAAATCATCGAAGGAGTCCATTAAAAACTCGTAACTCATCCGGCCGATCGGCTCCGGGTAGATGGCCGTGTACTTGATGGCAAATTCATCGAAAGGTTCGATTTTAATGAATTTTCCCTCTTCGCTCTCTTCCCCGATAACCAGGGTTTTAGAGATCACGATGCCGGGGATCAAATCGTCCTGGATATCGATGCCGCTTTCTTTGATAAATTTGCAGAACTGGCTGGCAGAACCGTCTACGATCGGCACCTCTTTGTTGATCTTGATGGCCAGGTTGGTGACGCCGGCCGCATGCAGGGTGGCCATGAAATGCTCGATGGTTCGGGCTTCCAGGTTATTCTTCTTGATCGAGGTCGCATAGCTGGTGGTATCTATGTATTCGACGCGGGCCGGGATGTAACCGTCCACCGAGATATTTTCAAAACGGATGCCCTTGCCGGGGGGCAACGGGTTAATAACCATACCGGTCTTCTCCCCGGAATGTAGGCCGATACCGTAAATAATATTGCTCTTCTTGACCGTCTTTTGCTTCATGAAAAAATGGGTATCCTCGATCTTGAAGGAAATGTCGCCGGAAGCGTCGTTCTTCTTTTTCTTCTCCCGCACCGTCCTATCCAGGGTGCCACTCCCATCCAGGATAGATTTCAACTTCACGTTTTCCTCGAGAACCCGGCGGTATTCTATCCCCCTCCGTAAGACGAACAACACCCGGTCGATGCCCAGGGGCTTTTCCAGGAACTCGTAGGCCCCCTCTTTGACGGCGCTGACGGCGGTGGTGATGTTCCCGTGACCGGACATCATGATGATGACCTGGAAAGGGTCGATATCGAGCATCTTTCTCATGGTCTCCAGGCCGTCCATGCCGGGCAACCAGATATCCAGGAACACAGCATTGGGCTTGATATTCTTAAATTTTTCCAGGCCCTCCTCACCGTTGGCGGCAAAGAAGACTTTGTATCCTTCATCTTGAAGAACAGAGGCCAAAGATGCCTGGATGTTCTTCTCATCATCGATAATCAATATTTTATTCATGGGAACCTGATAATTTCCGGTTTAATAGTTCTTCTCCCCGATTTCCTCGACCAACTGCCGGTCCAGGGAATGGGCCGGGGAGGCCGTTTCAAGCCTCACATCTATCTCATCTTTGTCAAGGGAGCAGACGACAAACCGCGACTCTTCCCAGTCTTTTTCTAAAGAGAGCCGGGCGATCTTTTCCAGGATATGACTCTTCAATGCCCGGGATATGTTGCGGGCGCCGTATTCCCTGGAATACCCGGCAGCGATGATAAAGTCGATCGCTTCTTCTTTGACGATCAACTCTTTGTCGATTCTCTCCAATTGTTCCCGGGTGCCCTGCAGCTGCAGGTGGACGATCTGGCGGGTCTCCTCTTCTCCCAGGTGATTGAAGATGACGATTTCGTCTAACCGGTTCAAAAACTCCGGGGAAAAGTACTTTTTAAGGGCTTTAATGAGAGACACCCGCGATACCTTGCCCGATTGCGGATCGTCCTGGTAGCCCATCTGGGTACGGGAAAAGAGCGAGGTGCCGATGTTCGAGGTCATGATGATGGTGGTATGGGAGAAATCGACCACATTGCCCCGGGCATCGGTCAGACGACCGGCGTCGAATACCTGCAAAAAGATATTCAGCAACTGGGAATCGGCTTTCTCGACCTCATCCAGGAGGATGATAGAGAAGGGGTTTTGCCTGACTTTATCGGTCAACTGGTTGGAATCCATGTAGCCCACATAACCGGGGGCAGCACCGACAAACCGGGAATAGGTGAATCTCTCCATGTATTCGGACATATCGATGCGGATCAGGGAATTCTCCGAGCCGTACAGGGCCTGGGATAGGGCAATGGCCGTCTCCGTCTTACCGACGCCGGTCGGCCCGATAAAGAGAAAGACGCCGTCGGGTCGATTTTTCTTGATATCGAAATCCAGTTTCGAGGTGATGATGTTGGCACTCAATCTCTCTATGGCTTCATCCTGGCCGATGATGTGGCGGCGCAAATTATCGCCCAGGTCGAGGAGCCTTTGCTTAAGCGAGATGGGGATATCGGCCTCCGGTAAATTCAGCATGTCGGAGAGCACCTCGGTCACCTCGGCCTGGCTGAGATCATACCGGTCGGTCTCACCCTGGAACATCTTATATTTCAATTTGGAAACCGCCCTCTCCAGCACCACGATGGCCGAATCGGGGAGCTTCTTGTCTTTAATGTTACGCCGGGCTCCCTCGACGATATCGACCACCACCTCGTCGGCGAGCGATATATTATCCATTATAAAGATATTGCGCCCGAGGTTCTTCAACACGTCCCGGGTCTCTTCCTGGGAGAGCTCGTTAACCGTAATCTTCTGGAAAAATCCCAGCAATGCGCTATCTTTCTCGATGACATTCTTAAACTCTTCATAGTTTGTGGTAGCTATGACCTGGATCGAATTCTCCCGTAAAAATTGTTTCAAGATGTTGACCAGGTCCAGGGATGTGCCGCGGGCCATCCCGGAAGCGATCATCAGGTGGACATCCTCTAAGACCAGGATGGCCTCCTGCAATTTAAACTCACCCAAGATTTTCAAAGCCTTTTCCTCGAACTGTCCCCGGTACTTTGAGCCGGTCAGCAAGGAAACGAAGTTGATTTCTTTGAGCCGCATGTTCTTCAATTTTTCCGGCACATCGCCGGCCAGGATTTTCTGCGCCAAAAACCGGATCAGGGCAGTCTTGCCTACCCCACTCTCGCCGACCAGGACGAGATTCCGCCGCGAGTCGGAGATGAGCACTTCGATCATTTCCCGGATCTCTTTGCCCCGGCCGACGATTTCTTCCCGGCGATGGAGCATCTCGGTGGTGATATCGAAGAAGTTTTCATCCTTCTGCTTCTGCATCTTGCCTTTACTGCTGATAACCGCCTCTTTGACCTTCTTGAGCTTATCGGTAGCGCGGTTGTTCTGGGTGATCGTCAGCACCTTCTCGTAGAAATTCTGGGCCAGTTCGTAATTTTCTTCCTTCAGGTAAATATCCCCCATAATCTCATACCCATCCGAGTAGTAGGGGTAGAACAGGATATACCGCTGCATCAGGCGCTTGACCTCGAATATGCGGTTCAGGTTGATCAGGTTCTTGATCTGCAGGAGATAGACCTGGGGGATATTCAGGTTCTCGAAAGATAAATCCTTCAAGATATTAAAGCTCTCAGTAAAGAGCCTATCCTTATGGAAGTAATAGGCCCGCTTAATATCTTCGGCCTTTTCCAACAAGTAGTTACTCTCCCCGGACAACCGGGACCGGAGTAAGTCCGCACCCTCGAAATCGAAATTGGAAAACAGGAATTCGAAGACCCGCAGATCGAAATTTTTATTCCTGATGACCACCGGGTTACCCAGGTCGATATCCTGGTAAATGAGCCCGCTATCGCTAAACCCGGTCAAAAACAATACCTGGCTGGCACGGTTAATGGCAAACGGGAAGATGCTGAAGTTGGTTGTAGAATTAGAATAGATCAAGCCATCCTTGATGGCATCGTTCGGGTTAAAGAAATTCTTCAGGTTGACCTTCTTGCTCGAGTTGACGGAGCCCAGTATCTTCTGGTCGAAAATCTTAAAAAAGTTATCGATCCAGAAGCGGTAGTCGGAAAACAGGGTTTCCCGCTCTTTCTCCTCGGTGCAAATGGCACCGTTCTTCAGGTAATCGATCAGGTTTTCCAGGATAAAGACGAAGGTCTGGCGTTCGGTACGGTTAAAGTTAAAGACCCGGGAATCGAACTTGTAGAGGTAGGCATTTACCGTGGACATCAACTCGGTGATGTCGGCAGTGAAAAAGAATTTACCTTCAGGTAGGACCAGGTTTCTTTTCTTGTACAGGTTCTCACTCTTGAGCAGGGCATCCACGATCAATACCAGGTAGCGAATCAGGGCATCGGCGTTTTTATCGGTGAGCTCGTGCTTTTCAAAGTCGGCCCCAGGGACAAAGCAGGAAAGAAAGCTGTTTACCCTGGTCAAAGCACTGAATTGGACATTCATGAAAGACTTCAGCTCCTCGCAGAACGACCTTACGAAAAGTCGCCGGTTAGCCTGTAAACGCTAAGATTACAGGACTTATTTAAGAAGTATAGCCTTTAATCGAAAATTTGTCAATTTAAAAATTGATTTTTCTGTCCAGGTTTGATATACTTCTCTAAAGACATGGACGAAATACTGAATACTATTATGAACAACCCGATTTTAAAGATCGCCGTATTTGCGGTGATCCTTATCGTTATCCTGAAGGCCGCCCTGGAGATACTCAAGGTAGCCAAGATCATCAACCTGGAAGATAAGACCCCCTTAGACGCCATCTACTCTATCCTGTTTAAAAAATCCTACCTCTTCCGCAAAGCCAAAAGAGCCACCCTTGCAGGCAATCACTTCGAGGCAGCCCGGATTTACGAAGACATCGGGGATTACAAGAAAGCCCTTAGCGCCTATGAGTCTGGCGAACACTTCAACGAGATGGGCCAGCTTTACGAGAAGTTAAATAAAGAGAGCCTGGCCATCGAGGTGTACAAGAAGAGCGGCAACGTCGATGCTTTGATCAAGATCTACATGAAGAGGAAAAACATCGAATCGGCCGGTATTCTCCTGGAGAACCACAACCGCTTCCAGGAGGCTGCCGAGCTCTATTACAACCACGAAAGGTACGAAAAGGCAGCCCAGATCTATGAAAAGAAAGGGTTTTACAAAAAGGCGGCTTACATCTACGAGAAGTCCGGCAACCTGAAGAAAGCGGCCATGAACTTCGAAAAATGGTTCTTATCCAACATAGATGCTTCCGTGGGTTACCACGATACCTCCCAGATCGACCAGGATCTATACAAGGCGGTGGAGTTGTACATCAAGATCAACGAGTTAGAAAAAGCTTACGAGCTCTTGATTAAAAACAACAAATACGAGAAAGCGGCCAAGCTGGCGGTTCGCCTGGAAAGACTGGAAGAGGCGGCCAGGCTGTTTGAAAAAGCCCAGCTCCCGCTCAATGCCGCCGAAGTGTATGAGAAGCTGAACAAAACCAAGGTCGCTTTCCAACTGCGGGGGGAGCACGCTTTTGCCCAGGGTAACACAGCCGATGCTGCCGAGTGGTTCCTGAAAGGTGAGGACCACATCCGGGCAGCGGAACTCTTCGAATGGGAAAAAAAGTATGAAAAAGCCGCCCACTCCCACTTCATGAACCAAAACTACATCTCTGCTGCCGAAAACTACCTGAAGGCCGGCAATGAAGAAGAGGCGGCCAAAATGTTTGAACTGGGCCGGGAATGGCGCATGGCTGCCGAGATTTCTTACAAATACAAAAAATACCAGAAGGCCGGGGAGCTATATGAAAAGGCTGGAGATAACTACAATGCCGGGATCTGCTTCTTAAAAGTAGATGACGATAAGAAGGCGCTGGCCAATTTCCAGGTGGTCAAGAGCGATTCCCCTGACTTCGATAAGGCCACCACACAGATGGCCTACATATTCTTGAGAAACCAAAAGCCCCACCTGGTAATCGAGAAGATGGGGTCCCTCCTGGGCGATAAGCCCATAGACAAAGCCAATATCGAGTGGTACTATGTACTCGGTCAGGCCCAGGAAAATGCCGGCAATTTCCGCAAGGCTTATGACATCTACCAGGCCATATTAGCCGAAGATTATTCTTTCAAAGATGTACTTCAGAAGTTGAAAGAGGTGGAGAACCTGATCCAGAAATACAAGGAGATGGAACTCATCAAAGAAAATACCGATAAGCGATACAAGATTGTCAAGAAGATCGGCGAGGGCGGCATGGGTGTGGTCTACCAGGCCGAAGACACGATATTGCAAAGGGTGGTGGCCCTAAAAGTTCTCAACAAGAGCCTCATCAAAGACAAGCGCAGCCTGGAGCGATTCTATGCCGAGGCCCGTTCAACCGCTTCGCTGGCCCATGCCAACATCGTCACCGTCTATGATGCCGGGAAAATGGACGATGATTACTTCATCTCTATGGAATACATCGAAGGCGAGAATTTTATGGCCATTATCAAGCGGAACAAGATCTTTTCTATTCCCCAGATACTCTTCATCGCCATTAAGATACTGAAGGCCCTCGATTATTCCCACAAAAAGGGCATTATCCACCGCGATATCAAGCCCCACAACATCATGATTACCCGGCAAAAAGAGATCAAGATCATGGATTTCGGCCTGGCTGTCATCAGGGGCGAACCTAAACAGGGAGAGACCGGTGTGATCACCGGTACCCCCTATTATATGTCCCCGGAACAGATCCAGGGGGTGAAGGTCGATCACCGGACCGATATCTACTCTACCGGCGCCACACTCTTCCACCTCATCACCAGCAAAGTACCCTTCAAAGGTGAGAACGTTTTTTACCAGCACTTATTCGAGCCTATCCCCCCGATCAAAAAATTGAGACCCGATGTACCCGACCTGTTGATTAAGATCGTGGAAAAATGTATGGAAAAGAAGAGAGAAGACCGTTATCAAAGCGCCCAAGAAATTTTAAACGACATAAAACTAATCAAAACTTAGGAGATCACATTATGGATTTTGCTTTAACCCAGGAACAATTGGAATTAAGGGAATTGACTCACCAATTTGCTACTAACGAGATCAGGCCGCGTGCCGGGGAATACGATGAAAAGAACGAATTCCCCATGGAGGTGATGAAAAAAGCCTTTGAAATCGGGTTCTTAACCTCCGGTACCCCGGTGGAGTACGGTGGTACCGGCTTCTCAAATGTCGATAACATCGTAGTTTGCGAGGAATTGGGTTGGGGCTGTGCCGGCATGTTTACCTCCATGATGGCCAATACCCTGGCCACCACACCCATTGTCATGTTCGGTTCCGATGAACAGAAAAAAGAATTTCTCACCCCCTTAACCCGGGAAATGAGTTTTGCCTGTTTCGGTTTAACGGAACGGGAAGCCGGGTCCGACAATTCCATGATCCGCACCATCGCCCGGAAGGATGGAGATTATTACATATTAAACGGCTCCAAGACTTTCATTACCAATGCCGGTGTGGCCAAGCTCGGCGTTATCTTTGCCTCCACCGATAAGACCCGGGGCGCCCGGGGTATATCGGCGTTCATCGTGCCGATGAACCTGCCCGGCATCACGATCGGTAAGCACGAAAACAAGATGGGACACCGCGCTTCCAATACAGCCGAGATATATCTCGACGATGTGAAGGTCCCGGCCAAAAACCTGTTAAGACGGGAGGGTATGGGATTCATCATCGCCATGAAAACCCTCGATTACGCCAGGCCGGCAGTCGGCGCCGGTGCTATCGGCGTGGCCCGGGCTGCTTATGAAGAGGCATTAAAATACGGTCAGACCCGCATCCAATTCGGCAAACCGATCGCCCATTTCCAGCACAATGCCTTCAAACTCGTAGATATGATCACCGATATCGAGGCCGCCCGGTTGATGGTCTACCGGTCCGGCTGGATGCTCGACCAGGGCATGAAAGCCTCTAAGGAATCGGCCATGGCCAAGGTCATGGCCACCGACGTGGCCATGCGCGTTACCATCGACGCCGTGCAGATTCTCGGCGGTTACGGCTACATGAAAGAGTACCCGGTAGAAAAAATGATGAGAGACGCCAAGTTGTTCCAGATATACGAAGGCACCAATGAAATCCAGAAACACGTCATATCCCTGGAGATTCTCGGTACCTTAAAGAACGTCTAACAGAAAACCCGGGAAGACATCTACCATGTATTGGCTGATTCGTTTGTCAGGGAAGTTTTTTTTCCTGGTCTTGATGGTCATCCTGGGGCTGGCCATCCTCCTCTTCAGGATGTACCGGCAGGCAGAGCGGAAAGCCCCAGGGAATGAAAAAAATCATAAAACAAAATAGGTAACCAGGAGACAAGCATGTCCATCGATCGTTATATCGACTACCAACGGCGGGAGTACTGCAAAGATATCCACTGCCCGATCCAATTGGAATTGGACACCCAAAAACCGGACACCCAGGGATATGAGAAAACCAGGAAAAAATGCCAGACTGGGTGCCTCCACACCACCTACGAATTTCATCACTGGCTGATCGGCAGGGGGTATCTCATTGTCAGGCCGTCGTCCCCGGGAATAGTATAGTTTTCATAGATTCTTTAACATAGGAGGTCTCACCATGGATTTTGGCATGAAAAACCGGTTGTCGCGGGTCATCAAGCCCGACGGTCACTGTTTCTTTTTACCCATTGATCATGGGTATTTCCTGGGCCCGACATCGGCGCTGGAAAGACCCGGTCAAACCATCAAACCCCTGCTCCCCTATTGCGACGCCCTCTTTGTCACCCGCGGCGTACTCCGGGCCTGCGTCGATCCCGGCACCGATATCCCCATCATCCTCCGTATCTCCGGGGGACCGAGCATCCTGGGCAAAGACCTCGGCGATGAAGAAATTACCACCTGCATCGAAGATGTCATCCGTCTCAATGCCAGCGCCGTGGGAATCTCCATATTCGTTGGCACCGATTATGAACGCCAGACCATCCTCAACCTGGCCAGGGCCGTTAACGAATGCGAGAAGTACGGTATCCCGGTCATGGCCGTAACCGCGGTCGGCAAAGAGACAGAGAAACGTCAAGCCCGTTACCTGGCCTTAAGCTGCCGCATCGCCGCGGAAATGGGCGCAAAAGTGGTTAAAACTTACTGGTGCGAAGAGGATTTCGATAAAGTAGTGGAAGGTTGCCCGGTACCGGTGGTCATGGCCGGGGGGCCCAAGTGCGATACCGAGCTCGAGGTACTGGAATTTGTCTATGACGGCCTCCAGAAAGGCGCCATCGGCGTCAACCTGGGCCGAAACATCTGGCAGAGCCCCCATCCGGTGGCCATAGCCAGGGCCCTGGCTGCGGTCATCCACCAGGACGCTACCCCAAAAGACGCTTACGATCTATTCCAGCAGCTCAAGTAAGTGTAGCTTCCGATCGTTTCGCTAGCGGGAAAAAATTAAGCGGGGGATTTTCTATCCCATTTCTTTGAAAAAAAATTCAAAGTATAGTATCTTATAGCTGTAAACAGGAGGTAACATGAACAGGCATTGTTTAGTTTTCATCATCATCCTTTTCCTTTTAACCACCGGCCTTACATCAGGCAACCTGAAATTGCTGCAAATCGAAGAACCCGGGGCATCCTCCAGTGAAAAGGGGAAATTGCTCTTCAATATGGATCACATCCGGGGCATCATTGCCGACTACACATCCGACACCGATGCCAATATCGAATTTGCCGATCTTAAAGACAAGGTCCTGGCCAGGCTGGGCACAATCAAGAATGCCAAAATCAACTGGAAACACAAAGAAGCGGACAAAGATTTTATGGCAGTAACGTTTAGCAAAGAGGATTTCGTGGCGGTAGTGGCCGGGCTTAAAGCCAACCCGATCAAACCGGGGTTCCAGGTCATTCTGAGCCACAGCCGGACCAATGAAGTATTGAAGAGTTACGAAATCTCGGCCCGGGCCACCCCGGATCTTGCCCTGGATGTCCAGTACCCGATCAATGTTATGCCCGGGGAGCAACTGGATGATAAGATCATGGTTACAGTAAAAAACGCCGGCACCGCGCCCATCGACAGGTTCAGCATCGATTTCCTCCTGGCGAGCGAAGAGGAACCGTCGATCAAGTTGGGATCTTTCGAGAAGAATGTGGCCGGGGATGTGACGATTAAAGAGGGTAAAGAGATACCCGGCCAGGTGGGGCCGGCAGAGAGCCTGGTACTGCAAGTGAACGGAATGCTCAAAATCCCGGAAACCACGCCGCCGGGGCGCTACTACTTTGAAGCCCGGATCGATCCCGGCAATTTGATCCCGGAACCGGACGAAGAAAACAATATCTTCAAGGGTATCCTGATCGTCACCATTGCCGATCCCAAACGCTTAACATTGCTTTTACCGGAGACCCGTCTCATCTATAAACCGCAGACCTTCGAGCTATCGATCATGGTCGGGGATAGAGTACTGTCCGATGGCAAAGACTGGCGGAAATGTAAACTAAAACCCTATGTCTACCAGATCATGCACGGTACCTGGGAAAATTTCCATTGGGAGATCGATACCTCCGACCGCTCGGTATGGCGAATCACCGGGGCAAAATTTTGTCAGAAGGGGGGGGCGGCCAAAGAGATCAAGGCGGCTGTAATGGTTAGGGGGGGATCCATGACCGAGATGCCTATCGAGGTAGTCATTAAGCTGACCGATACCCGCCTGGAGTTCGAGCCGGCAAGCCAAAAGCTGAATATCCTGTGTCATGGAGATCAAATCGCTTATACCCCTTTGTGGCAGGCATGTAAACTCGAACCCCACCTCTACCAATTCAAACAAGTCGATTGGGTTGAGCATTTCTGGGAAGTGAACACATTCAAAAAGGAAGTAAAAGATATCTCCAGCGGAGGAAAATTCTGCAGATCGGGGGGGGTGGCCAATCCCCTACAGATTACGGTAAATATAGAAGATTGATTCTAAAAAGGGGTTGCCCCCACCGGGTACCCCGAATTTGCTTTTTGTTTGATATTGAGTTGGATGGGGCTCTGCGATCAGACGGTTATGCCCCATATAACCGATCTGACCGCAGAGCCACGCACCACTTTTTATAGGAAGGAACAATGACAATGGAGGAGGTCATTAAATTGGGTAGTTTTCTATGTTGATATATTTCTAATTTTCTTGTTAAGCGTAACAGGTTCACATCCACCTCAATTCGGGTCGGGACAACAGGAAGGATCCCAACATCGGTGAATAGAAGCTGGTCCATTCGGGTGAATCTTCCTCTTGCCAGCGCCTGTCTTGATAGAGTCTGAGGAAAGCCATCCTGGCACCTCTCAGGGTCTTGTACCAACGGTCGGTTGTCAGGCTCCAGTTGTGGATCACCAGCAGGCGGTAGCAGCCGCCATAGTTGATAATAAAGGCATGCCCAAGAAAATACTTAAAAGAATTGGCCAATAGGGAAATACCCTTCATCTCCTGGCTCATCTGTCTTCTTCTCAGTTTTATCATTGGGTTCTCCGTTATCACTGTGGCCTCAATTTAACCCATAGGCGATATGGTGACTGGACGCATGCCGCAAACCGCCTTCATGGGTACCGAGACGAAATCCCCAATAGGGCTTGATCTCGGCTTTCCATGCCTGGTTTCCATACATCCGGGAAAAGGCAATCTTTGCCCCTTCAAGAGTCTTATAGTGCCTGTCTGTGAGTACTTTGTTGTGGCGCAACACCACCAACCTGTACTTACCGTCTTTGACCACGATGTAGACATGACTTAGATAGTAGTGAAATGAGTTGAGCAACTGGGTGATCTCGTTTGAAACGCCCATCACTATCTACCTCCCTCTTGACCGGTTGACCGGGGAAACATCGAGAAGATGGTTAATACAACCCTCTTCGTTATTTAGAGCAGAAAAAACAAAAAATTTTTTGCGAAAACTTGATTTTTTCCCGTTTTGATTATATAATATTATCTCAGACACTTGAGGTACCTTTGGTAGGTTAATTGAGTTAATATTAAACAGCTTCATTTTCAATCTCCGGGCCGTAACATGAAATTAAGTTTCGCAGTTGATTTTTCATGCCTATATTATAGTATGGATTTTGCGAAATGTCAACTAAAAAGTTCAAGAAAAATTAAATTTTTCAAAAAAAATTTCAACCTTTGTTGAAATTAGCGGTAGCAATGAGCGATTATGACTTAAAGAAAATCGGAGCCAGGATGAAAGAGATCAGGAGAAATCTTGAAATGAAGCAAAAAAGCATGGCTGACTCTCTCAATGTTTCGGTGGCTACCCTGTCGGATATAGAGACGGGGAAGTCCAGGCCGGGGTTCGATCTTCTTTTCAATATTTCCCGGTTTCACCGGGTCAGCCTGGATTACCTGCTCCATGGCCAGGGAGAAATTTTTGCCAACCGCACCGCAACCACCACCGGAGGCCCCAAACCTTTCGGCGAGTACACCGATGATGTGGATGAGCTGCTTTGGTACATGGGAAATTCCCGACTGGCCTTGAGCGCCATCCTGGCCCTGGCCAAAGAGTACCTGTACAAAAACGAAACACTTATTGAGAAGGACATTAAAATAACCACTTACAAAAAGGAGAGGAAAAATGAGTAATAGAAGGAGACTCATCTTAGAAGAGCCCCAAAATAAAAACCCCTTGCCGATGCGGGGGTATGCCCCAGCCAGCCCCGGCCGGACCGACCCGAACCAGAGGTCAAGATGAAGACGTTAAGAGCTTTTTTCATGTTCGAATGGAAGCGCACACTGTCCAAAAGGAACCTACTCTTTCTCCTGTTCATCCTGTTCTTCGCCCTCTATTTCCTGCAGTCCGGCATCACCGAGTACAAGAACATCTCGACAAGCAAGGATTTATTCCTTGAGTTAGAGAAAGAAAAAGTATCGCAATACATCAATTATACCCAATACGGGAGTTATGGGTTCCGCCTGCTCTTTCTCCCGTCCCCCCTGATGATTTTCTTCAACCAAACAGCCGTGATTCCCGACCTGACCGCATTTGTCGATTCCGGGGAAAGGTTGAATATCTACCAACCTTTCATGGGTAAGAACGCCTTCAGCCTGAAAAACTTCGGCCTAACCGATTTTTCCGGTATCATCCTGTTCTTCGGCACCCTGTTGGCCCTTTTCTACGGCTATGAGACTTTTCACAACGATGAGTACCTAAAATTCCTTTCCGGTTTTGCCCCTTTCGGTCGCTGCTTCTGGGCGCTCCTCTTGTCCAGGATGCTCATCTTAAGCTTCCTCTTGCTGGCCTTGATGGCCCTGGGCCTGACATTGGTGATACTAAACGGCTTGCAAATCCCGATCGATGTCCATTTTTTCTCTTTTGCCCTGCTGGCACTCCTCTTAGGGATTTTTTTTCTCCTGCTAGGCAGTCTCTTCGGTAATCTCAAATTGAAAATCGTGGCCGTCGGCTCCATGTTGAGCTGTTGGTTTCTCCTCCTCTTCTTAATCCCCACTGCCATCAACACCTGGGTCTCCAGCCGGGCCGACCTGATCACCCCCCTCTACCACCTGGAGATGGAAAAATTGAAGATACTCATGGGATTTGAGAAACGGGCCATAGAAAAAGCCGGCACCTTCGAGTACGGCAAAGAGGTCACCGATATCCGGATAGAGGTCATCCTCGACTATTGGCACAACGAATTTACCAAAATCCACTCCCTGGAAGAGAGCATGAACCGAGAAATGAAGGGCAACATTACCCTGTATCAGGATATATCCATGCTCTTCCCCACTGCCTTCTACGTTTCGGTCAACCGCGAGATCAGCAGTCGCGGGTATGAAGCCTTGATCGCTTTCCATCGCTATGTATTGGATCAGAAACGCAAATTCTTTAAGTTCTATATGGATAAGGTCTATTTCTCCAATTTCTCACAGGTAGAATCGTTCATCAAGGATCGAGAGAATCTCTTCCTGGCCAGGAGTCACCTTCCCCACAGTTTCTGGCCCGGGTTAATCATTACCCTCATCTATATTATAGTATTGCTGGTGGGTTCCTATCATTGTTACCGCAGGTCGCTATTTGCCATGAACACAAAGGATATGAAAGCTTTTCTTCGAACAAAGATGAATCTTCAGAAGGGCGATGTGCGAATCTGGTTGATCCTGGGACATCACTTTAAGAACCTACTCTTCATCCTCCTATCAGGACAAAGAAAGAGACTCTCCCGTCACGGTTTTACCGGTCAGTTATCGGTCGACGGGGAAGATCTGACCGCCCAGCCATCCCCTCAACGCTTCTATTATCTCTGTTCACCCGAATCCATACCCGGCGATATCAGGATCCGGGCTTTATGTTCCCTATTGGGTAGATTACAGGGGCTATCGTGGGTCGAGATGAATGCCCTGCGCAAGCTCCCCGGCATCAGGCCGCACCTTCGCAAGCGATTTGATCAGTTGGCCAAACCGGAAAGAGGGGAAGTACTCCTCTCCCTTACCCCCGAGAAAGAAGATTTTGCCTACCTATTTCATGATACGGCTGCCGGGATGCCGGTCGATTTTGCCATCCATTTTAAAGAAAAGATGGATGCTTTGAAGAAACGTAATAGCCTGGTGCTTTACCTTACAGGCGACGATACGGTCAGGTCAAAAGGATTGGAAAAGGGGCAACTCTATTTTGAGACCCCCACCTGGGGCAAAGTGGTTGAACAGTACAAAAAGCTTGAAGAAGCTGAATGCCAGGATAAACGATCATGAAAACTTTTCCCCAGGTGCGATTCATCTTTTTACCAGGACAGGGAATGGGCCATGAGGGACCAATTCGGCGTATTAGGTATAAAATTGATGAAAAAAAATCAAAAAAAGGAGAATCGCTATGAGAAAAAAAACATTTGGTTTCAATGTGTTTTTGGGGATATTTATCCTCCTGATGGTTGGTGTACCCGGTTTCTCGCATGTATTGGCCAACCGCGGGGAGTACATTTTCGATGAAAACGGTAATCCAACTGTGGCATCGAGCTCTATCGGCCAATCGATCGTCGAAGGCGGCAGCTACTTCCTCAGTTCTTATTCTGATGTGGTGATGCTGCTCAACAAAGTGGAACTCTCCGAGTTAACCGGCCTCGATTTCGGCGAGACGCAAAAGATACTGGCTAGTGCCGTCAACTCATTGGAAAATGCCCGGCAAGTGTATATCGGACTGAAGCAAAAAGTAGAAGGCACCCCCTATAAGTCCGGCATGAGGAACAGGTTGGCCTCTTTCGATTACCAGGGGTTTGAGCAAACCCATCAACTCAATACCAGTATTTTCAAAGAATTGACCGCTGACCTGAGCCAGGGCAATGCCCGGAACATTTTTGCCAAACTCTTCTTCGCCATGGAAGACCTGCTGGCCCAGTTGTACCAGATCAAGGCCGGGGTCGACAATTTCAAATCGCCTTCCATTCCGGCTTTATGGCGGTTGAACCAGAAATACTCTAAGACCCTGCTCCTCGGTCAGTATGCGGCCCAGGTATTCTGTGAGCTCGCAAATAGTGGTGATAATGGCGGTATTTAAAACGATACTCTTCTTCGAGATAAAAAGATTCTTAGGCAAAAAAAGTACCATCATTATACTTTCACTGGGTCTTCTCTTTTCCATGACCATGATTCAGTTGGGAATCAATGAGTATAAAGCTATTGCTCAAAACAAGACTAAATTCAAGGAATTTGAGAGCTTAAAGATATCTCAATACGTTAACTATACCCAATATGGTTCATACGGCATCCAGGTACTGTTTGTCCCTTCCCCGTTGAGCCTGTTTTTTACCAATTCGGTGGTGGCTTCCGACCTGAATGCTTTTGTCGATTCCGGCGAGCGGTTGAAAATCTATCACCCCTTGAAAGGGAAACACGCCTTTGGTGCCAGGACCTACGGCTTTGCCGATTTTTCCGGGATACTCCTCTTCTTTGCCACCCTACTCACTCTCTTTTACGGTTACGATACCTTCAAGAACCGGGAGTTCTCCAGGCTCCTGTCTGCCCTCTGCACACCCAACAGACTCTTCCGGGCACTGGTATTGGCCCGGGTACTCATCCTCACGTTGATGCTGTTCATACTAATTGCGTCTACCTTTGCACTGGTGCGATTAAACGGGATTCCTTTGGAGATCGATCAGCAATTCCTGGCCTTCTTCTGCCTCATCCTCCTGGTGGCGATCTTCTTCTTTTCCATCGGCACCTTCCTCGGTGCCTGCGCCTCAAAAGTGACGGCTATTATTCTTATGCTGAGTTGCTGGTTTTTTTTCCTGTTCCTCATTCCATTTGCTATCAACAGTTTTATCACCTGGGAAGCGGATAAAATTACCCCAGCCAACCGTCTGGAGATGGAGAAACTCAAAATACTAATGGATTTTGAGAAGCGGGCCATTGAAAAAGCCGGCACCTTCGATTACGGCAAAGAGGTGACCGATGCGCGAAGAGATCTGATCTCGAGCTACTGGGATAAGGAATTTAAGAAAATCCAGGCACTCGAGCAGAGTATGATATTAGAAATGAACCATAATGTATCCCTGTTCCAGGATCTGTCTCTCATTTCCCCCACCACCTTCTACTTTTCCGTCACCCAGGAAATCAGCAGCCGGGGCTATATGAACCTGGTCGACTTCTACGATTACGTGCTCCAATTGAAACAGAAGTTCTTTAAATTCTACATGGAGAAAGTCTACTTCTCAAACTTTTCCCGGGTGGTTCCTTTCATCACCGGCGATGAAAACATCTTTTACGCAAAAAGTCGGTTGCCGGGAAACTTCGGCATCGGGATTCTCATCACCATCCTTTATATTGTCCTCTTCCTGGGATTCTCCTTTTACCACTTTCTTCAGACCCTTTTCAAACTGGAAGTCGGCCAAGAGGTGGCCATGCACAAACCGGTCTTGCAATTGAAGCATGGACAGTTCCGGGTACTGGTGATCGAAGGCGAGCGGTTTAAGAACCTCCTGTTCAGTCTTTTCTCCGGGAAGATCCGGGAAATCTGTAAGAAAGGACTGATCCAGCGTGTATTGGTTGACGGGCGGGATATCGCCGTGCATTCCCTAAATGAAAATTTCGTTTACCTCTGTCACCCGGAGCATATCCCCGGGGATATCAGGGGTGATCATTTTCTCTTCCTGCTGGCCGGCGTACAAAAAGTACCGCTGAAAGTGGCGCGGGAAATTATGGAAAATCCTTATCTCCAGGAAATAGGCCGGAAGAGGTTCAGCCAGATGAAAAACCTGGAAAAATTCGAATTGTTGCTGACTCTGGCAGCGATAAAAAAATCGCCGGTTTACTTGATCCATGATGTGACCCGGGGCATGCCCCTGGAAGCATCCATCCACTTGAAAGGGGTCATGGAAAACCTGAAAGATTCTAATTCCCTGGTTCTTTTCCTGACCAGCGGTCCCCTGGTCGCCAACGAAAAGTGGGACAGGGGATACGACTTCTGGGAAACCCCCTCCTGGGCTACCATGGTAGACCGGTACCAGGAAATCAACGAAATTGAGATGAAGGCCTAAATGGAAGAAGAAATCTTAAAAGAGGAAAACGTCAGCGATTTTGGCCAACGGTTAAGGGCCATCCGGAAGAGTTTGCAATTAAAGCAGCGAGATTTTGCCAATGATCTGGATGTCTCAGTGACCACGCTATCCGATATCGAAACAGGGAAATCAAAACCCGGCCTCGATTTCTTCGTCCGTCTGTCAGGCACCTTTAATGTCAACCTCTATTACCTGTTCTTCGGCGAAGGGGAGATGTTCCGGAAGAAAGACGACACAGGCCCGATGGAAAACTTCCTGGGGGAAAGCAGCGAAGATGTAAAAGAGTTCTTAACTTATTTCTTCAATTCCAAGTTGGTCCAGTACCAGGTTCTCGGTTACTTCAGGAGATTCCTGAATGAAGAGGAAGAAGCCATCAATAAAGACCTGGAAAAAAACAAAAAAAAGCCGACCTAGCCCGGTTTTAGCTACCCGTTCAGTCGCTCCTCAGACAGAGGCAAGCGATCAGACCGTTTACTTGTAAACAGAAAAATGGTAGAGTTAGGGCTTGAGGATTGGTATGTGGAATAACTGGGTCAATATCGGCGATTTCTGGCGGGTCTTTGAAAAGATCAAAGAAGGCGGTATTTTACCGGTGTTAAAAAAACTGGCCGGTAATAAGCAAGCCCGGATCAAAGCCTCCTGGCAACACACCCGGTCTGCATCGCAACACTGGTGGAGTATACCGGCCGTAAAAGCCCGGTTAAACCGCCTGGCCTCGGGAGACCCCCAAATAAACCACCGGGCTTACATTAAAAGCAAATACCTGGAGCCGCGGCAAGATTTAATTGCCCTCTCCCTGGGCTGCGGCAACGGCCAGAACGAGATCGCCTGGGCAGAGCTTGGGAATTTTTCCCGCATCGATGCCCTTGATATCTCGGGACCCCGTATCGCTTTTGCAAAAGCTTCTGCGCAAGAAAAGGGGCTTGGACACATCATTCATTTTGCTACCGCCGATGTCTTACAGACCGACCTCGGAAAGGGCCGGTACGACCTGGTGCTCTTCGAAGGTTCCCTGCACCACTTCTATCCGGTAGCCAAGATTCTATCCAGGGTGCACGCGGCCCTAAAACCGGATGGTTACCTGGTGATCTCCGACTTTGTCGGACCCAGCCGTTTCCAGTGGAGCGACCGCCAATTGGAGCTATCCAACGGTCTGTTGAGAATGTTCCCACAACAATACCGGGTAAAATGGATGGGGCAGGACCTGAAGAAAAAAGTCTATCGCCCCGGCCGTTTGCGCATGATACTGAGCGACCCATCCGAAGCGGCCGATTCCAGTAACATCCTGCCGTGTCTCCAGGATACTTTCTGCGTCCAGGAGATGAAATATCTGGGAGGAACCCTTCTGCAGCTCCTGCTCGACGGTATTGCCCACCACTTTATCGATCAGGATCCCCAAGCCGCCGAACTATTGGATATCTGCTTTACCCTGGAAGATTACCTGTTAAAAATCAAAGACATTGAAAGCGATTTCGCCCTGGTCGTGGGCCGGAAAAAAAAAGGTGAGTGACAATATTTGGTACAAGAAATGACAATTTTTTTTAAAATTCACCAGAAGGAAAGGATGAAATCTTTTGATGATGCGGATGTCTTTATCTGGCATGAAAATTGCTTGTAGATAGATGGAGCACAAAAAATGCTACCGAGTAACAAAACGAGAAAATATATTTAGGAGGACGTAATGAACAAAAAAGGTTTTACCTTGATCGAGTTATTGATCGTCGTAGCTATTATCGGTATTGTGGCTGCAATCGCTATTCCCAACCTGCTCACTGCTCTTCAGAAAGGCAAACAGAAAGCCACCATGGGCGATATGAAGACCATCGGAAATGCAATCGGCGCTTATCTTGAGACCATGTCGATGGTCCCCGACGGCCTGGATATGGTCGGGTTAATACTGCTGGAACCCAATTTTACCAAGAGAATTCCCCGGACTGATGGTTGGAACTTTGGCTGGCACTATGCCCGCAGTGGCACGACGGCTCTGCCGGACACTTATTCGGTTGGTTCCGGTGGTAAGGGCGGCGTTTTCTCATGGGCACACGCGGCCGGTCAGTACATTGCTGTGGCTATGGCCGATTTCGAGAGCGACATCATCTTCTCTGAAGGCGTATTTATCTACGGACCTAAGGTAAAATAGTCAAGAGTATCCTACGTGTTGAAAAAAAGCGGCTGGACATTGGTTCCAGCCGCTTTTTTTTTACTCCTTATTTTTGCCGGCAGCAGTGTTAAAGTCCTATTCTGGGGAAGGCTTATCTATTTCCTCTTTTTTATCTCCTTGTTCCTCTTCTTAAGACGGTTTAACCTGGACAAAATTCTTTCCCCTATCGTGGCCGGTGTGTCCCTGGTCGTCTTTTCTTACGGCCTGGTGCAGAAATTCTTCCTCTTCCCTTATTACTTAAGAAACTTTTCGGCCGGGGATGATTTTTATTCCCAGGCCCTGCTGATCCGGATAAAGAGTGGCCGCATCTTTTCCCTCTTCACCCTACCCACCCTGTATGCCATCGTTTGCGCCCTGCTGATCCTCTTTATCTTCCATTTCCTGATTAAATCGCCATCCTGGAAGGGGAAGAGCGGCTGGATTCTTTTATTGACCCTCGGTCTCTTCAACCTGGTCTTGACCCAATCTTTCGGTGGCGTCCTCTACCTGGCCGCCGGGATATTTCTTTACCTCATCCTGACAGGCATCATCGACTTAAAATACCTGGCCCCCATACTCATGGTTTTTGCTTTTTTCTTCTTCCTCATCAGCGGTTTGCGGTTCTCCGAGGCCAGGAAACTGGAACCGGTCAAATTGCGCCTCTCCAACTGGCACCAGGCCGTGCGTATGATCGAAGATAAACCATTTTTCGGCCAGGGGTTGGGAAATTACGAATCGGAGATCGCCACCTTTACCAGACCCGGTGAAGCCCGCTCTATTTATGCCCACAATTTCTTCCTGCAATTCGCTGCCGAAATCGGCCTTTTCCCCCTGGTATTCTTCATCGCGCTGCTCTTTTTTACGCGAAAAAAATGGCGGCCAGCGGTTGGCAGAGAAAAGGTCGTCTATATCGCCGGCCTGGTCATCTTGCTCCTGTACAACCTCATCGATATCGGCTATTACTTTTTTCCCGCCGCTATGGCCGGTGTCATTTGCCTCTCCCAGGTTTATCCTATTTACCGCCCGCGGTTTAAACCGGCCATCAACCTGGTTTGCCTTTCCCTCTTCGGCCTTCTTTTACTGGTTGACAACCTTTCAAATACTTTCCAACAAAAGGGAGACTTATCGTTGAACCAGAAACAGTACGCGCAAGGGAAAGTCGATTATGAGAGGAGTCTACAAATGAATCCCTGGAATATACGGAGCCTGATCGGTTGCGCCTCCCTCCATTATTTCCAGGGAGATCTGGCCGCTTCCGAAAATTACCTGGACCGGGTCCTCTCCTTATACCCCGACTCCTCCTATGCCAACTACCTGAAATCGAGGCTCCGCTTTACCCGGGGATTTTACTTTTCTGCCCTATTCCACGGCCGGCAGGCTTATGAAAAAAACAAAATAGATACCCGTTACAAGAGGTGGTATGACTCTATCAAGAATCGTTTACAGGTTGGGCTTACTGGACCCACGGATTGAAATATTCTCGATCCTTGGCTGGATGCTCTTTTTCCCCAAAGGGGATAGCAAATCCTCTGCCTACATTTTCTTCCTGGTCATGGCCGGCCTGGTGGTGCTCTTTTCGCTAAGGAACCTCTTCTTTTTAAAAAACTTTATCATCTCCTTTTTCTCACTCTTTTTGGCTCTCTTTAACCTGGCGCTCATATTCTCCTCTTTCTTTTCCGTCTACCCCTTCCGTTCCCTCTACGCATATGCCGACATATTCCTGGTCTCCTTCTACTTTGCCCTGGTCTTCCTCGATCAAAAGGACAATGGAGAATTATGCCGGGGCCTGGCGCTCATGTTCTCCCTCTTCTCGACCGTCATCCTGTTGAATAGAATCTTTCCCTTTATCCAGGGACCGGGCCTCTTTTTCTCCAATACCATCCTGGAGGGGATTGTTTCCGGTATCGGCGCCTTGATCCTGCTTCATTCGGTTTTAAAAAAGTTTACCTGGCCCCATTTGCTACTGTTGGCGATCAATGGCCTGGCCGTCTATTTTTCTCAATCGAAGGCCGCCTTTATCGGGCTGGCAATCTTTTCCCTGTTTCTCCTGGCTGCCCGGAAAAGGGCATTAATTCTCATTCCCCTCGGCCTGGCCATCGTCACCTTTGCCGTGCCCAACCCGATCAAAACGGCTTTTCAATTTTCCTTGAAAAAAGACCCCTACGCTTTCGATCGGATTTTTATCTGGAAAGTGGCCCTCGATGTCTTCCGGGCCAACCTGCTAACCGGTGTTGGGCCGGACAATTTCGCCGAGGTTTCCCAGAAGTACAATTTCAGACAGACCAAGGGCCTGGCCCAATACGCCAAAGTCCCGCGCCAGACCCATAACGATTATTTGAAAGTCATAGCCGAGACCGGCATACCGGGCCTGATCCTGCTCTGTCTCCTCCTCTTTCTCCTGGCCAGAAAAATCATCTCTTCCCCAGTCTTTGACCTGAAAAAAATCCTTATTTTGTATCTCCTCTTCCAGGCCCTATTCTTCAACATCCTCTTCCATCCTTTCTTTTTTGCCCTATTCCTGCTCCTTTGCAAGATGCTTTTCGAAGAGAAACCCGCTTTTAAGAGTCTTTCCTACCCGGCCAGGTGCGGTTACTTCCTGGTGCTGATTTTGTTCTGGACCGGCTCTTACATCCTGCCCCTGCTGGCCAACCAGTCTATCGGAAAAGCCCAGCAGGCCAAAGACCCGGCATCTGCCCTTAATCTACTAACCCGGGCCGCCTTTTATAATCCCCTGGACATAGATCCCTACCGGTCCCAGGCACGTATCTTTTTCGCTTATTTCGAGGAAACCTCGCACCTCGATCATTTTTATGCCGCCATCGATAACCTGAAGAAGGTGCAACGACGTAATCCCTGGTTTGTCGATGCCTATCTCCAGGAATCGGGCCTCTACTATACCCTGATGCAGAAGAACCTTCAATATCCCGCCTTAAAAGAAGAAATCCTATCCCCCCTGGCCAAAGCCGAAAGAATCGATCCTTTTAACCCTTTCATCAAGATGCACCAGGCCCAGGTTTACCTGGAATTCGGCCAGGCCGAGTCGGCTAAAAAGAAGGCCGGTCAAGCTATCGAACTCGAACCCAACTACATCTCCGCCCTCTACTTCCTGCAACGTAATTTTCAATACTTCGGTTCCGAGACCGCTTTCAAAGACCGTATCCAGAAAATCCTGATCCGCATCCGGGGCATGACCCTTGTGCCCGGCACTTACTTATTCGAACTCTTCCAGGTCCCTCCGGAACTAAAGGCAGAAACGAAAAATTTATAAGTAACCCAGGGATTTCAATTTATCCTGCAATTCCTTGTCCCCAGCGATAGAAGTCTTCTGCCCTTTGCCCCCGGCGTAAAGCCGGATAAATCGCTCCAGTTCAGTCTTCAGCATTAAAAACTCTTTTACCCCATCTATCGCTAGCGGCTGCTTCTCTAAAGGGTCTTTATCGATATCGTACAACTCGAAAGCGACCCGCGAGGTGAATCCAGCCAACGGTCTCTTCTTTTCCGGGGAATTAAAAATCAATTTTTTATGCCCGCTAATCAGGCAATATTTCTCCACATCGTAGAGCGTACCGCTGGCAAAGACAGGTCGGTCCGGGTTCTTATCCCCATCGCTGCCGGCCAGGCAGCAGCGATAAAAGCTCCGGCCCGCTATATCAAGTTTTTCCGACCGGGTACCGGTCGTTTCCAGGATAAACGGGAAAATATCGACCAGGCTTACGGCCCGATTAACCTGCCCGGGTTTAAATCTCTTACCGACCACGATCAGCGGCACCCGCAACAGCTCGTTGTAAAGCGAATGGCCATGCTCGAAATTGCCATGTTCAAAGAACTCTTCCCCATGATCGGCAGTCAAAATTATCACCGTGTCGTCCAGGACACCTTTGGCCTTTAATCCAGCCAGCAATTTTTCCAGCGATCGATCCACATATTTGATCTGGCCATCGTAGAGCGCGATCAGAGCCTCCTTGTCAGCTTCGGTCAGCACGCCCCCGGCTAACGCTTCGCGGATGATGTGCTGGTTCAGATAACCCGGCTTTAAGAAAGGATTGACCGCCTGGGTCGTAAAAGCCGTATTGAACGGGTTTTGGTGATAAGGCAGGTGCGCATCCATCAGGTGCAGGTAGGCAAAGAACGGCCTATCGGATGAGAAATCGACCTCATTTAAAAACCGCTCGATCACCAGCGGCGCCCGGTTCACCCCCTCGACTGCCGTAAATCCCTGGTAAAAATTGAATTTATCGCCGATTACCGGGTTACCGCCGTTGAAAAAAAAGGTGCGAAAACCCCGGTTTCGCAAGATCTCGGCCAGGGTCAGCTCGCTAGCCGGTAGAATATCGCTGCCGTTCACCGCCCCGTGTCGACCCGGGAAACGGGAAGTGAACAAGCTGGCCACTGCCGGTTTGGTCCATGGCGCCGGGGAAAAGGCGTTTAAGAAAACCACCCCCTGGCGGGCCAGGGCATCGATGTGGGGAGACGTATTCCGGGCATAGCCGTATACCCCCAGGTGATCGGGCCGCAGACAGTCCACTGTCAGAACAAGAACATTCGGCCCAGCCGGTTTTTGCAACACAGGAATGAGCGCCACCACGACGACCAGCACACACAAACAGACGACAAGCACGACAGTTAAACCTCTGGCCCACCTCGCCAGCTTTCCTCTTACCAGTTTCTTAAAGGAGGTTTGCCGCAGCAGCCGGTAAAAGCCATAGGTTAAGAGCAGCGCCCCGATGTTGAGCAAAACAGACCAAAGCCCAAACCCGCCCGGTGACCAGCGCATGTAAATCAACCAGCCGCAAAAAACCAGGAATAGCGCGCATAAGATGAGAACCAGGCCCTTTTTGAGCAATCGCCGGTTCTTGATCTCCACCTCCAGCCTGAGATGAAGGAATTTGTCTCGAAAAAATCTCCCGGCCAGGTAGAGACAGATGGCGGCCAGGCTGACCGCCAGGGCGCTCAATAACCAGGTAGCCAGGGGAGCTTTTAACTCCCGGGCGATCAGGCCGTAGAGCCGGTAATGAAGATATTCATGAGTGGCGATGTGTGTCAGCGCCAGCCCCAGGTCCTGGAGAGCAATGGCCAGGCCGATCGATAATGAAATGCCCAGTATCCACATGAAATTCTTATACCACAGACCCTTCCCCCCTGTCAATAGCCATTAGGCGGGAAACACCTATTGACATTTACGGGCAAAAACATTATATTATCGGCATGAAAGCAAGAACATCGATCACCCTGCCGGCATCTTTACGAGTTGAATTGATAAAATTTACTATCTCTAAGGGAAAAATCGATGGCAGGGCATGCGTCAAAACTTTAAGATGAAAGAACAAATTGAGGAACATATAAATGCAATTACAGACGCCTGGAACACCCATTTCAGAGGTTGAGGTGTTAAATATCTCTATACACGGCCTATGGCTGTATGTGAAGGGGAAGGAGTATTTTCTCCCCTATCAAGATTATCCCTGGTTCAAGAACGCCAGGTTGTCCGAAATCCATGATGTGAAACTGCTGCACGATGTCCACCTTTTCTGGCCAAAGCTTGATATCGATTTATCGATAAATAACCTGGAACACCCGGAAAAATACCCTTTGACTTTTCAATAAGAAACCTTGCACCGGGTATGAGCTTGACAAGGCAATGGGTCTATTATTCCCGGCCCTGCCGGGCAAGCTTCAAGTTGTACTTCTTTGCCAGGCGCTCGTACCGCCGGTAGACCTCGTCCCGGGATATTTCGAGCTCAGTGGCCGCCGCCTCGATCCGCTGCTCATCGATCGGCTCCTGTGGGTCGAGCCAAGACCATTCGCCATCAAAGTACCTTGTCAGCAGCTTTCGGTCCGTTTTATCCTCATTTATTTTTGCCAGCACCCCTAAGGCGGATTCCCGCACATCTTTGTTCTTATCTGCCATTCTCTCGATCAGCGGTGCCACGGCCCGAGGGTCTTTGCTTTCCCCCAGGGCCTTAATCGCGGCTATCCGCACATCTTTGTTCTCATCTGCCATTCTCTCCATGAGCGGTGCCACGGCCCGCGGGTCGCTTATCTCTCCCAGGCCCCGAATCGCGGCTACTCGCACAGCGATACTTTCTTTTTCATCTGTCATAATTTCTATGAACGGTTCCACGGCCCGCGGGTCTCCTATATTTCCCAGGCCCCGAATCGCAGTTTCTCGCACAGCGATACTTTCTTTTTCATCGATCATTCTCTCGATCAGCGGTGCCACGGCCCGCGGGTCTTTGCTCTCCCCCAGTGCCTCAATCGCCCAACGAACCGCTTCAATATCAGAATCCGGGTGAGAAACAAAGGAAATCAATTGCCCCGTTTCTTCGGTCGTTGCCGTCAACTTCTTCTTTTTACTAAGCCAGCCCAGCGCCCAGGCGGCCGCATGGGCGGCCGGGCCATTTTTATTAAGCAGCCCCAACAACCCGGACACCAGGCCGGCCACTATCACGCACCGGTCTTTATATGCCATAAACATTATATCCAATGCCGCCCCAATGGCCTCTGACTCATCGCCCGATTGTAATCCGTTTACCCGGTCTATCCACCACGGTTCTAGCTCCTTGTCATCTTTTAATGCCGCCGCTGTACCCATCATAGCGCATAGGCTTCCGGGAGAATGCCGGACTAAGGGTGCCCGCCGGCAAAACTCCCGGATCAATTCTGCCCTTAACGGGGCCGCCCATTCCAGACCCACCAGGGTCATAGCGGCTGCATCGGCTGTTGTTTTAGTATGTCTTGTTCTGTCACCTCTATTTATTTGCCTGGCAAACGCATTAAAAACCTTATGGGCCGTTTCATCGCCGACATTCGGTTCATCGGCCAGGCACGATATTGCCAGTATAGCGCGGGCCCAGGCCGTCTTTTCGGGGTCTTCCCCGGGCACGGGATTTAATATCGCCAGCAACACCGCATCCACTTCGTCATCAGCGCAACAGATCGCGCACAGCCGCAGCACTTCCCGCCAGTTGTCTTTAACCTTGACTTCCATTTTATACTTGCTTTTACATTCTCCTGTTTCCCCGGCCAGGGGCGCAATATGCCCGGCCAATCCTTTTGTCTTATCCCGGCCCGGGAATTTTCCCTCCACCAGAGCCAGGGCGGCCAGGTACTCCTGGAAAGTCAAATGACGAAACTCGAATATAGGGCTTTGCCGCCCCTTGTGCCGCTTTTCCCCCACCTCGGACAGGATACCGGTGCGCCGCTCCAGCAGGCGCAGGAAATCGGCCGGTTCATGTTTTTTTAGGGCACGCAGGTTGGGGTATTCTTCCCGCAGGCGGTCCAGTAAATCAAGGATATCATCCTCCGGCAGTTGTTGCACCCCTTGCCGGCACATGTCGTAGGCCACATACTCCAGTTGCGGCATCGCCTCGCGCGGGTCGATGGGCTCGTCCACCTCGGAGCGCCAATTGAGCAGCACCAGTACCGCTTCATGGTACAAATCGGCCCGCCGCTCCGGGAGCTTGCCCACTTTGCGCTTGACCAGGGCCAGTGTGGTCAACAGCATGGGATTTACGGCCAGCCGCTCGATGCGGTCGCTCCCGTGTATGGCCCCGATCAGTTCTTCGGTTGCCTTTTGACGGCGGTCCGCCATTTCGGTTATCTCGCACCAGCGCCGGGCAAACTCGTCCTTGTCCGATTTGCTAAACCCGGCCACCACCGCGTGTTCAAAGCCCCGGCCCAGGCGGTACTTCATCTCCCGGTAGCCGACGATGCGGCAGGTGACAATAATGGGCACCAGCGGATATGCGATATGTAGCCGCTCGATCTGCTGGCAGAAACGGGCGCGCACCCCGGGCTGGGCGATCTCATCCAGGCCATCCACCAGGAGCAGGGCCTGGCCGGTTGCCAGCTTATCGATGATAACCGCCTGGAGTACATCTGCTTCCCCTGGGGTCAGTTGGGCCTTGCGAAAGGTCTCGGCCAATATATCGGTGATGGCCCCGGTCTTACAGGCTTCATCAAGGTCGCGGCAGCGCACCACGATGGGTAGCCACTCTTTGTCCGGTAAGGTGGCCACATCGGGTAGGTCTTTATAGGCCGGGTCCTCTTTGAGGCGCAACAAATAGGCGGTGGCAATCCAGCGTAGCAGGGTGGTCTTACCGGAACCGGGGTCGCCCAGCAGCACCAGCCGGCCGGTTTTTTCCAGTCGCTCGCCGACCGGCACCCGGTCTTTCTCATCGTCCGGGTCGATCTGTTTTTGACTTTTTAGGCGTTGATCTTCAAGCTTATCCAGGGGGGTCTCATCGTATGGTCGGTCTGCGGCCAGTTCCACCTTGATGCGCAGGGGCACATAGAGTCGCCGCAGTTTTAATTCCTGCTGCCGGGTGGCCAGGTGCCGGTCGCTCTCCGGTAGATTGTGCAAATCCATGATATCGCAAGACTCCAGGGCTATGTCCCAGTAGCGGCGTTCCGCCTTTAGCCGCTGCTCCGTGCTAAACGGTTTGATCCCAGAATCGGCCAGCAAAGCCGCCATTTCTTTTATTTCCTGCTGCGTTACCCGGTGTTGCTCTATAACCTCCTGCCGGGTTTGCTCACCTTCACCCTGGATGACGGCTTCTAATTCTTCCAGGCGCTCCAGGCCGGCATCTATGGCCAGGCCGAACCGCCATTGGGCCAGGACCGGATTACTGAAGACCACCTTCTCGATGCGGTCGAAATAGCTTTTTTCAAACACCTCTATGTGGTCCGGCCCTACCCCACCCCTGCGCAGGGCGGCGACCAATTGGGCGGACAGCACCGACTCGGCTTCTTTTTTCTGTGGCGGTCTCCTGGCAGTCAGCCACCGGGCCAGGTCTTCCTGGAAGACCGGGTCGGCAAAAAGCATGTGGATATGCTTTTCGGCAGCGGTCATGTGGGCGGAAGATAGACTTCGCGCCACCTCGGTCCCGACCAGGCGGAGCTGTTCTTTGAGAGGGGGGCGGTCCTGGGCAGCCGCTATGGCTGCCGCCTGTTTTTCGAGTTTTTCTTTGAGCTCTTCCTGCTCCTTTTCCAGGATGGCCCCACCGCGTAGACTCGCGGCCAGGCTAATGAGATAGGGGATAATAATCTGCCATACCAGGTCCATGTTGTTTATCTCCGGTGACACCTTGTTTTTTGTTACACATGACCAGATTATAATACGGCGCCGCTTTTTTTTCAACCGCCTGGCAATCCCGTTTTTGGGTATCACCTTGACATTTAATGGTTAAAACATTATATTGATGGCATGAAAGTGAAAACATCAATAACCCTGACATATACCTTGCTAAAAGAAACCGGCCCAAAAAAATATTGCTCATCGCCTATAATCCTGGATTTAATGAATTGCGACATTTTGGGCGGTTGATGAAAAATACTGCTCCCCTGCAACCTGGCCGCTATTATCACATCTACAATCGTGGCAACAACTGTGAAGACTTGTTCCGTGAGGAGCGCAATTATCGTTACTTCCTGCAAGTTTACGCCCGCCACATCCACCCTATCGCCGATACGTTTGCTTATTGCCTATTGAGGAATCACTTTCATCTATTGGTTCGAATAAAGGAGACCTGGCAGGTTTCAAAAACCTGCCAGGTCTTAATCCCCCGCGAGGTTTCCCAACACTTCGCTAACCTCTTCAACGCCTACAGTAAATCCATCAATAGGGCGTATGGGCGCACAGGTAGCTTATTTGAAAAGCGATTCGGACGAATCGAAGTGACTTCCGACCGGTATTTTCTTCAATTAATTTTCTATATTCACTTTAATCCACAGAAGCACGGATTTATAGACGATTTTAGAGATTGGCCGTGGTCGTCATATCGCACCCTCATCTCGGGGGGTTATACCAAACTCAACCGCACCGAGGTAATAGATTGGTTCAGCGGCAGGCAAAAATTCGAGACTTTTCATCGTAGCCAGGTAGATGAAAATGTCATTGCTACACTGATTGATGAAGATTTTTTTTAGTTGAGAAGACCTGGCAGGTTTTTAAAACCTGCCAGGTCTTAATCCAAAAGCAGCCCCCCCCCAACTTGACATTTACGGGCAAAAACATTATATTATCGGCATGAAAGCAAGAACATCGATCGCCCTGCCGGCATCTTTACAAGTTGAATGGATGAAATTTACTATCTCTAAGGGGAAAATCGATGGCAGGGCATGCGTCAAAACTTTAAGATGAAAGAACAAATTGAGGAACATATAAATGCAATTACAGACGCCTGGAACACCCATTTCAGAGGTTGAGGTGTTAAATATCTCTATACACGGCCTATGGCTGTATGTGAAGGGGAAGGAGTATTTTCTCCCCTATCAAGATTATCCCTGGTTCAAGAACGCCAGGTTGTCCGAAATCCATGATGTGAAACTGCTGCACGATGTCCACCTTTTCTGGCCAAAGCTTGATATCGATTTATCGATAAATAACCTGGAACACCCGGAAAAATACCCTTTGACTTTTCAATAAGAAACCTTGCACCGGGTATGAGCTTGACAAGGCAATGGGTCTATTATTCCCGGCCCTGCCGGGCAAGCTTCAAGTTGTACTTCTTTGCCAGGCGCTCGTACCGCCGGTAAACCTCGTCCCGGGATATTTCGAGCTCAGTGGCCGCCGCTGCAAAGAGAATTTTTTCCGGGGGGAAAACCTTGACAATCGCCGGTGCCTGTGTTACAGTCATTATCTTCGGATATGTTTGCAAGAAAAGGAGGACGCACATGAGATCATTTAAAAGTATAATAATCATTATCGTGGCCATAGCACTGCTTTTGGGGTTTTTCTCCGGCCAGCTCTCGGCCAAACCCACATTCAAGGTAGCCTGGTCGATCTATGCCGGCTGGATGCCCTGGGATTATGCCGGGAGTTCCGGTATCTTAAAGAAATGGGCCAATGCTTTGGGCATCGAGATCGAGTTGATCCGCATGGACTACATCCCATCCGTGGAAGCTTATGTGGCCAAGCAGGTCGATGCCTGCGTGATGACCAATATGGAGTGCCTGGATATGCCGGCCGCCTCGGGTATCGACAGCACCGCCCTGATTATGGGCGATTACTCGAACGGCAACGATGCGCTGCTGGTGCGGGATAATTTGAAAATCAAGGATATGAAGGGCAAAGAGATCAGCCTGGTGGAGCTGTCGGTCTCCCACTACCTGCTGGCCCGCTGCCTGGAAATGAACGGTATGAAAGAGGAAGATGTGCAGGTGGTCAACACCTCGGATAGCGACATCGGCCCCATCTTTCTTTCCAACAAATCCCAGAAAGCGGTCATTACCTGGAACCCGATCGTCATGGAGATCGAGCAGAGCCCGGGCGTGAGTAAAATCTTTACCTCTGCCGATATACCGGGTGAAATCCTGGATTTGCTGGTGGTCAACACCAAAACCCTGGAGGCCAACCCGGCGCTGGGCAAAGCTTTGACCGGCGCCTGGTTCGAGATCATGGGCATCATGTCCCGGAAGGGCCCGGAAACAGACAAGGCCCTGGAATCTATGGCCAAAGCGGCCGGTTGCTCGTTGGTGGAATACAAGGCCCAATTGAAGACCACAGCCATGTTTTACGAGGCGGAAAAAGCGGCGGCCTTTACCGACAGCGGCGAGCTCAAGCAGAAGATGAACTTCGTCCGGCAGTTTTGCTTCAAACACGGCCTGCTCGGCGAAAATGCCGCCAATGTCGATGTGGTCGGCATCAAGTACCCGGATGGCACGGTCCAGGGCGACCCGAAGATGATCACCTTCCGCTTCGATTCTTCTTATATGAAGCTGGCAGCCCAGGGTAAATTGAAATAGTAAAATATGGGCCTGTTTAACATTCACGCCCGACCGGGAAAGACGGTCTCTTTTTTGCTATCGATCGCTTTGTTCCTGGCCGGTATTGCCGCCTATGCGGTTATTTCCCAGGCCCGGCACCGGGAAAACCCGCAGGACAAGGTGGTGCCGACATTCTCCGCTATGGCCGACGGGTTAAAACGGGCCGCTTTCGAAAAAGACCGGGATGGCGAATACCGGCTGCCGGTGGATACCATTGCCAGCCTCAGGCGCTTTCTCATCAGCCTGGCCCTGCTCTCCCTGGCCGTGCTCCTGGGACTACAGATGGGCGTTTTCCCCTATTTCGAGCTCATCTTCCTGCGCTTTATCACCTTTTTCGATAAAATCCCGGCCCTGGCCGTACTGCCCATACTCTTTATCCTGTTCGGCCTGGGAGAAATCTCGAAAGTGGCCCTGATCCTGATCGGGGTCTTCCCGACGATCGCGCTGGATACCTATCTGCGGGCCAAAGATGTGCCGCGGGAACAGACCACCAAGGCCCTGACCCTGGGCGCCGGGCAATTTGAGATCGCCTATAAGATTATCTTTCCCCAGGTATTCCCGGCTGTGCTCAACACCATCCGCCTCAATTTCAAGGCCATGATCCTGTTTTTGATTGCCGGGGAGTCGCTGGCGGCCACGGTCGGGCTGGGATACCGGATATTCGTGGTACGGCGCTATGTGGCCATGGATATCATCATTCCCTATGTGATCTGGATGAGTCTGCTGGCTTTCCTGGCCGATTTTTTGGTGCGGCTGTGGATCAAGAAGCGGTACAAATGGGTGGCCCTGGAAAAATGAACAACATCGAGATCGACAAAGCTAAGCAGGGCGACAAACCGCACGTGCTCGTTCTGGAGGATGTGGTCAAGCGTTACCCGGATCAAACGGGCAAATATTTCACCGTGCTCAACGATATCGATTTTAGGGTCAGTGCCGGTGAATTTGTCACCGTAGTCGGGCCCAGCGGCTGCGGTAAATCGACGTTGCTGCGGCTCATCCTGGGCTCGGAGAAACCGCAGCAGGGTAAAATCCTGTTCGCTGGCCAACCGGTGGTGTCGCCCGACCGCGACCGCGGCATCGTGTTCCAGAAATATTCCCTGTTTCCCCACCTGACGGTGTTGGAAAACCTGGTGTTCGGCCTGGATGTGGATGCGTATTCCATTGTTGGCCGGTTTTTGCACCCTTTTCGTTACCGCCAAAGCTGCAAAGAGTACCGGCACCAGGCATTGGCGTACCTGGAACGGGTAGGACTCGAAGAGCACAAGGATAAATACCCGCAGCAGCTCTCCGGCGGTATGCAGCAGCGGGTGGCCATTGCCCAGGCTTCGATCATGAAACCCAGGATACTTCTTATGGATGAACCCTTTGGCGCACTCGATTACAGCACCCGCCAGGACATGCAGTTGTTTATCCTGGAACAGTGGGAAAGGACACACATGACCATCTTCTTTGTCACCCATGACCTGGAAGAGGCCATTTTCCTCGGTTCCCGCATCATCGTGCTGACCCAGTACTACCGCACCGACAGCCGGAAAAATGAAGGCGCCAAGATCGTCACCGATCTCGATATCCCGGCCCCCTATCCCCGCACCTCGGCTTTCAAGTGCTCGGAGGAGATGAGAAAACTCATCCTCAAGATCAGGGAGGACGGTCTCGACCCGGAGCACCGGCAACATATCAAAGATTTCGATTTAAGCCACCAGGACGCTTTTCGCACCATCAACCCGGAAGAGTGGCAGCTAAGGGAATAAAAAATGACCGCCCCCCAAAAAGTGAAAGAAGACAACCGGCCCAGGTTTTTAGAGGCTTTGAGCCAGGCCTACAGTTTGCGGCGCAACAACATCATTGTCCTGACCGGGGATATACACGGCCTGTTCAAGAGCCAGAAGGCCGATAATTTCGTTTCCCTGGAGCAGGCCATCCACCACGAGCTCCAGGATAAATTCAACCTCATCCGCATGGACATTGCCACCGGCCTTAACTTTTACAGCCAGGAAACGGAAGACGAGGTCACCCGCATCTGCGAATCCCTGGACGGCTATTACACGCCGGCCGGCCGCATCAAGGCGCTCAAGGGCATGATCGATTCTTCCAAACACAGCCCGCTCTCCGCTCTCGTCCTGCTCCAGGGTATGGACGAAGCCTTCGTGCGCGTCCGGCGCCTGGAACCCCAGATCAAGCCGCTGTGCGTCATATTCCAGTTTGCTGGGTCGCTCTTCCCAGCCGGCGATTTTTCCCGCCTCTCCGAGCTCGACCGCCAGTGTTTGATCTCCTTTTTATCCTGGGTATCCGGGCCCCTGTTCCGGGAAAGCCCGGAGCTGTGCGTGTTGATCAACCCGGTCAAAACGGAGATCAACGCCAAGATCACCGCCTTACCCCAGGCCGCCCATATCGAGATCGATTTACCCGATATCGCGGAACGCCGGCTTTTCGTCCAGTACTTTACCGGCCATAACCGGAACATCCGCTTTGCCGATAACCCGGAAAAGTTCTATGAGGATACCGCCGGCCTTGACCTGAACGCCATCAAAGACCTCTTAGAGGTGGCTGCCCGCACCGACCAACCCCTCACCCGCCAACAGGTGGTGGCCCAGGTCAACACCATTCTCCAGGCCCAATTGGGCGATATCATCCGCATTAAATACCCCAGCCATACGTCCAAAGATATCGTCGGTTTCAAGTCCACCCGCGACATCTTTACCGCCATCTTCGAGCGTTGCGAAGACCCGGAAACCGCCGTATCGGCCATCCTGGTATCCGGACCCAACGGTTCGGGTAAGACCTTCCAATTGGAAGCCTATGCCGGGGAGTCGGGCCGCGTGGTCATCGAGCTCACCAGTATCCGCGGCTCTTACTTTGGGGAGACCGACCGCTTCTTCGAGATGCTCCGCTGGCACATCGCCACTTTCGGTAAAATCCTCATCCTGGTCGATGAGGCCCATACCGCTTTCGGCTCGGTGCATTCGGGCCAGACCCATGAGACCGAGATGCGCCTGGCCGGCAATATCCTGAAGATGATGGGCGACCCCCGCTACCTCGGCAAGGTACTGTGGGGGCTGATGACCTCGCGGCCCGACGAGCTCGATCCCGATATCAAGAGCCGTGCACCCATCCAGATACCCATCTTCGACCCGGAAGGCGATGAGCGCAAAGCCTTCTTAAAGGAAATGCTCGCCCGCAAGGGCATCGAGCCCGGCGCCGAAGAGTTCGATCAGATCATGGCCGGGACCGATTATTACTCGGCCCGCGATTTTCGCAATTTAACCGCCGAAATACTGGCCCAGAGACGGAAAAAACCCGATTGCACCGTCCTCGAAGTCTTAAAGGGCTGGCAGGCATCTAAGTCCATCAAACAGCAGCGCGAGTTCCAGGAGATGATCGCCGCCCTGCACTGTTCCTATCCCCATCTTTTGCCCCGGAAGTACCAAAACATCCCCGATGAAGTCTTAATGCGCAGCATCGACGACATTAAACGGATGCTCAGCAGAACCTAAAAAAACCCGGAAATTATCGGGGGCAGCCATTCATGATCGAGAAAACTTAGTGTATTTCGCACAACAGCATGAAGAGAAAATTTGAGAAGAGGCTAGTTTTATCAAAAACGACGGGAGGGATTTTACTGATAACTTTATTAATAACAACTTGCTCATTTTTTTACGACGATAGCGATGTAAAGGTATTTAAAGAGCCAAAACCGCTATTCTCGGAGATTTCCCGCGCCCAGAGAATCGAGTTGATTAGGAAAATCGAGGAAATCGATAACAAGAACTTAAGATACTTTGCCGGGATAAACTCGGTAGCGGTCGATAAATCCGGCAATTACTATCTCTTCGATTATACCCACTGTACGATAATCAAGCTAGATCGACAATTCAAATTCGTAACCACTATCGGACGTAATGGCAAAGGCCCCGGGAAATTCAATTGCCAGCCGCTGAGGGGTGATCAAGTCAGTATCGGACTCGACGGTAAACTTTATTTTGTTAATATCATCAGCAAAAGAATTAAAAAATATTCAACCGAAGGGGAATATATAGATGATCTCAAGATAGAACAGTTTGGATTTACCAAAGTGGCCGTGGATAAAGATGGAAAATTATATTTACCTGTCCAGCGGCGTTGATATCTACGCACTGGATCGGCGCATATTCCGCCGGAACTGGGGATAGCTTGGGCGTGGGGGTGGAGGGTAGAAGGCGGTTATCAATAGCTATTCGGGTACCCTTTTCATTGGGTAATGGTCAAGCATGGGAGGCGGCACCGGGGCTTTGATGGGGGCGGATATCAACAGGTGAACCCCAGTTCTCTTTTTTAATGGCATTCAGTTCCCGGTCGCTATCACATTTTTCTTGGCGGCCGGCACATTTTGGAGAAAAGTTCTCCGGTCTTCCTGGACGGTTAAGGAATGCCGGAGAAAATTTCTCTGAAATGTCCGAACGTTTCGGGTTTGCCGGGAGAAATTTGTCTCTTATGAGATGGCAGAACAGCCAGGCCGGAGAAAGATCATCTCCCGGATATTAACAGAATCCTTCCGCCGGGTGCCCGCCCCCCTTTGAAAAAGGATCGATTTGGTGTAAAATGGGGTCTAAATGAGGATTAAGGAGCTTCAAAGACTGATAATATGGAAAATGATGAGCGGGTAAGCGAGTTGAGAGCAAAGCTCAAGGAGGCCATGGGTCAATTTATCGGCCCTTTCGAGCATTATGGCCAGATCACCGGGGCCGTCAAAAACCTGGAAGCGGTTTTTTTTACCCTGACCGGGTTAGACCCTTTCTCTCGTCCTTCGGGGTACGATGGGGAGAGCCGCCTGGACCAGGGTGTGGCCATTGCCCCAAACTTTGCCGGTATGTGCGTCAGGGAATTAATGCGCACCTGGCACTTTATCAAAGGTATGTACCTGGGGATCAAAGCCGCTGCTGATAACTTTCCCGGCCAACGCCTCCATGTCCTCTATGCCGGGTGCGGCCCATTTGCGCCCCTCTTCATCCCCCTGACCGCCTGTTTCTCCCCCAGGGAAATAGGCTTTACCTTGCTCGACATCCACCCCCAATCCATCGAATGTGTCGAGAAATTGATCGCCGGCCTGGGTATTTCCGGTTATGTCGATGACTGCCGGGTAGCCGATGCCCTCCGTTTCAATCCGCCCCCGGGGAAGATGTACCACCTGGCGGTTACCGAGACCATGAACCAGGCTTTAAGAAAAGAACCCCAGGTGGCCATTACCCGCCACCTTTTTCCTTTCCTGTATTCACAGGGTATTTTTATCCCGCAACGGGTGACCGTCTCTGCTGCGGTCACCGATTATGACCGGCAATTCCCCGAACGTCAGGCAGCCGGGCCGGAAGCAGGAGATCAAAATCCGCTTGATAAAGCCGTTCATCCCCCGAGAATCGACCTGGGAACCATCTTCGAGCTCATCCCGGGCCAAGAAGATTACCCGGCTGCGACTTTTCACATTCCCCCATTGAAAAATAAAGAAAACCATCTGCTGCTGCTGACCGAAATTACCGTCTTCGATGGCCTGGTGCTGACCGAAGGCCAGTGCAGCCTGACCCTCCCATACAAATATGGACGTCTCCACAAATTGCCGCCGGCGGAGCGGTATGTGGCCCGCTATGAGGTATCCTCTCTCCCCGGCATCATTATCGCCCCTGCCCAGGCGCGATGATGCGACCGGGAAACTATTTTTCACGGTAAGGGCCGGTACCGGGTTCGATCTTCACCTTATCCTTGATGTACCCATTAATATCTGGCAACACTTCATCGTATTCCGCCCGGTGGATGCGGCGGGCTTCCTGATCACTGCGCTTAAGGGCCAGGGGGCAAAGATATGGAATGTCGCCACCGGGAAGATTGAAAAAATCGGCATCTTGTCCATCGGCGAGGCCGAGGTCTACGTGCGCATCCCCAACCCCGGCACCCGGGACTACAAGGAAAAAATCTGGGATCATGCGGCCGGACATCGGCCAATTGCTCGCATAAAGCACCTCCCTGCTTACCGCCTGTTCCCGGACATCAGCGCCCGCACCAGGGGTCCTAAATCACCCGCTTGGTTTCGGGCAGTATTGAACAAAGAAGAAGAGTTCGCTTGATCATGAAGCGCCGCGTAGACGTCAATATATTTCCATGATCGGCAAAAGAAGCAATCGGGCGTCACTAAATGAACAATGATCGGCAGGCGCGCATCCGGTGCGAAAGTGGGTGCGCGCCGGTCGGCAAAAAAAGCTCTCATACGTCACTATACCCGCCCTGGTCGGCAAGCGAAGCAATCATGCGCCACTAGATGAGCAATGGTCGGCAAGCGAAGCAATCAGAACGCAACACTCGACAAAATGAATGCAACGTTTCAGAATAGAGCTCAACGTTGAACAAAATTCATGCAAACGTGCGTCCTATTACTCAACGTTCGATATTTTTTCTCAAACGGTGACGATCATTTGGCAACGTTGTCTCCTGATTGCATTCTATTGACGACCAGCATGAAACGTTGACGATTGATTGCATTCTATTGGCGATTGATTGCTTTCGCTGCCGACCGGCAGCAGTTAGGTGCCGCTCAAGCGGCAAATTTGTCGACCCAAAGCCATCGATTGACGCTTTTTCTCTTCCCTTGCCGCTTGATTGCTTCCCTAAACCGCCCGGCGATCAACACTTCGTTTCCCCTGGCTCTGGATCCCTTCCTTGTTCCATCCGTTCCTTTATATTATAAAGTTGGTGGTAAGAAAAGCAGTACTCGAACACCTCTTTGGAAAAACCCTTAAAGACAAAAGTAGCGATTAAAACATTAGTATCGAAGACGATTTTCATGAAATGGAGTCAAATACGTCGTCTTCATTATAAAATCCCTGTGCTTCCGCATAGGGCCTGAGCCCTTTCCGGGTATCGTTGACTTCCTGTATATAGATATAATGACGCAACGCTCGGTTTATGATCTCATTCTTACCGGTCTTTGACCGTTTCGAGAAAGAATCCAGCATCGATTTGACTTCTTTATCTATACGCACCGTCATAACGTCGCTCATTTTGGCTCCTGTCATAATATTTACACCCATTTTATACTTTTGTCAACGCCGCACTCATTTACTTTTCTCAACTTGTTTCTTCGCCCAGGCCAGGATGTGGTCGAATTTGCTCTGCCCCGGTGCCGGGGCTTGCAACAAGGGGCGGAATTTCTCGTCGTATTTATCGGGTATACCGACTTTCTTGATCATGAAACCCTCCACCCGGTAGCCCAGGTAGAACTCCAGCCCTTCGGCAAAGGCAAAGAATAGCGGCGTGGGCTTACCGCCCTTCAAGAACAAATTAAAAATGCTCAAATCCCACAGCCCTATGGTTTCATCATCGGATGCGGAGGCGATGGTTTGGCCGTCCGGGCTGAAGGCGACGCTCCACACAACATCGGAATGCCCCGTCAAAGTGGATATCTCCTGGTATGTATTACGATCCCATAGTCGGATGGTCTTATCATAAGATCCCGAGGCTATAATCTGGTCATCAGGGCTGAAGGCCACACTTCTTATCCAACCGGTATGCCCACTCAGGGTGGCGATCTCCTTTCTTTCCCGGACAGCCCACAAGCGGATGGTGTGATCCAAAGAGCCGGAGGCGATGGTTTGGCCATCCGGGCTGAAGGTCACACTCCATACCGCATCGGTATGTCCCTCTAATCTGGCGATCTCCTTTTTCTCCCGGACAGCCCATAAGCGGACCGTTCCATCCCATGACCCGGAGGCTATGATTTTCCCATCAGGGCTGAAGGCCACACATCTCACCAAATCGTTATGCCCGTTTAGGCAGGCGATCTCTTTTTTGGAATTTACATCCCACAAGCGGGTGGTGTGATCATCAGAACCCGAGGCGATGGTTTGACCGTCCGGGCTAAAGGCGACGCTACTCACCCAATTGTTATGTCCACTCAAAGTGGCGATCTCCTTTTTTTTCTGAATATCCCACAAAATAATGGTTTTATAAGATCCTAAAGTAATTGTCCGGCCATCGGGGCTAAAGGCCACACTCAATACCGCATAGGTATGCCCGATAAGTGTGACGATCTCTTGATTAGAATTTACATCCCACAAGCGGATGGTTCTACATCCATAAGCGATGGTGTGGCCATCGGGGCTGAAGGCCATACAGGTTACTAATGCTGTGTGATGAAAGGCCGATGGCTCGACCCAGAGCCCGCCCAGGGCGGCATTTACCACTGCCGGGAAAAATAGGGCACCGGCGGTCTGCGGTCGTACATGGAGATTTTGGCTGTCGATCCGTTGCCTGAAGGCGGCCGTCATATAGAGCCAGGCATCCCTGGAATGGGCGCTATTCTTTGTCTCCTTCCCCAATTCCAGGGCCTTCATGGCCTTTTCATCGTACTCCCTGGCTATATTGTAATTATCAGCCAATGTCTGAGGCCATAGAAACGCTGGTTTGTCTTTAACTTCAGATATCTGGTTTTTATTCCCAACTGTACTGGGCTTCATCTCATTTGGCTTATTTTTCCCACCTGATAGATTAGGCTTTTTTTTCTCACTCTGGGATTTATCTACGGTTTTAATGGATTTATCATCTCCTCCACTGGTTTCCGGGGAAAAATTTCGGAGCTCGGGCTTACTCAGCTTTTTATTCTCCGATTCTTTAGGTTTACTCTGAGATATTTTACCTTTATCCCCGGCTTCGTTTTTATAAGTTTCTGGTGGATTGATGAGCATGTAAACCATCCCGGAAGCCAGGAATAAAGCCAGGGCTATAACCACGGTCAGCGCCCGGGTCAGGCGCCGCAGCTTTTTTTGCCAGACGTCCTGCCTCTCCAGCAACATAGCATTTTCATTAAATAATCTCTCCCGTAACTCCCGCTCCCTTTTATCCTCATCGCTTTTTTTATCGGGTGACAAGCGATCCTGTTCTTTGGCCTGTTTTTCCAGCATGGTGGCTTTCTCGTTTAACTGCTGCTCCCAGGCCGCCAGTTTTTGTTCAACTCTCTCTTGAATATCAAGTCGGTCAATAAGGTCTTGTTCTTTTTTCTTTATTTCTTTTTCCCTTAACTTCTCTTCATCAACTAAACATCTTAGTTTTTCGGCCTGTTTGTCCAGTTGAGTAGCTTTATCATTCAACTGCTTTTCTTGATCTGCCAGTTTTTTTTCATCTTCTTTTAGTTTGTTTATGCGGGCAGTGAAAACCTGCTCCTCCCTCTGCCTTTTCTCTGCATTCGTATTCTCAAACTCAGCCATACGATTCTGTTCTTCGGCCTGTTTTTCCAGCATGGCAGCTCTCTCGTTTAACTGCTGCTCCCAGGCCGCCAGTTTTTGTCCAACTCTCTCTTGAATATCAAGTCGGTCAATAAGGTCTTGTTCTTTTTTCTTTATTTCTTTTTCCCTTAACTTCTCTTCATCAACTAAACATCTTAGTTTTTCGGCCTGTTTGTCCAGTTGAGTAGCTTTATCATTCAACTGCTTTTCTTGATCTGCCAGTTTTTTTTCATCTTCTTTTAGTTTGTTTATGCGGGCAGTGAAAACCTGCTCCTCCTTCTGCCTTTTCTCTGCATTCGTATTCTCAAACTCAGCCATACGATCCTGTTCCTCGGCCTGTTTTTCCAGCATGGCGGCTCTCTCGTTTAACTGCTGCTCCCATTCTGCCAGTTGGTTGTCTTTTTTCTTTATCTCCTTGAGCCGGGCCATGATATCCTTCTCTTTCTCAGCCTGCTCTTGCAGGACCTGGTCTTTCTCACTTATTGCCCGCTCCAGCTCATCCAGGTGTTTTTCCTTTTTATCTATCTCGTTAAGGCTCACCATGAGTCTTTTCTCTTTTTCGGCCTGCTCATCCTGGAACCGGGATATATCCTCTTCTATCTGCCCGGCCAACTTTTCGAGCTGCATTTCCTTTTCTTTTATCTCGCTCGTAAGGTTGTTAAGGCGCTGCTCCGCAGCCTGTTTCTCCTGCAACCCGGCCTGTTCCTTTACTAGCCGGTCCTGCTCTTCTATCCGCCTTTTTTCTTCCCCCTCCTCTTTTGTTTCTTTTCTGCCCTCGCCCTCACCGGCAAAGATATTCAAGATCGATTCCACAGCATCAACTATCTTGCGGAGCCTTTCATCATAAGCCTTATCGCGGTGGTCCAGGGACTCGCCCAGGGATTCGCTATCTTCCTCCTGGTCGTGCATGGGAAAACCACTGATGCCCTTTAACTCCTGGGGCCAGCCGGGGTGCGGGATATTGCGCAGGAATACCGGGAGTATACGGTATTCGTGGTCAATGCTTAACCCGTACCGGCTCTTTTGGGCTTCATCATAGAACCAGGCCAATTCTTTGTGGCAGTAATCGGACCTGAGATAGTTGGGGGAAATAAAGGCCAGGAACAGGGCAGAGCGGCGATTCTTCTCCTTGATGCGCTGATCGAAAAGGGTACTGCCCTGGAGATCTTTATCACGCCAGATAACGATCTGTTTACGCCCAAACCGCCGGGCCAGCCAGCTTTCCAGGCTCTCATGAAAGATATCTACCCACCCCTGTTTACCCCGCGGCGCATCGTTATCGTCATGGCAGTAGCTGATAAAGATATCGATTTCAAACCCGGGCGTAAAGGTCATCGCCGTCCTCAACCGGAGGCAATCTCAAATTACCTCAAAAGTAAAGAACATTATAGCCGCAAAAAATCAAAATTGCAAGTGAAAAGAGGAGATAACGGGTCCGGCGGGGATAGTTATAGACCCGGCAGGTTTCAAAAACCTGCCGGGTCTCGCCGTTTATTCCCTATGGGCACGGGGGGGAAAACCGGCTTTTATTTTGCGGCGAATAGTGGTATAATTCAGTTTAAATAAAAAAGGAGGCCCAAATTGAAACGAATAGCCTTAATGGTATTATTGGTATTAGGTCTGAGTCTCAGCCAATTTCCGCAGGCTACAGCCGGCTCCGGGAAAATCACCGGTATTATCACCGAGACCGGGACCGGCCAGCCCATACCCGGAGTGACCGTTAAATTGTATTCGATCCGGGCCGGGGGGTACTTATCCCCATCCCCGGTAACCGATGCCGAAGGAAAATGGAAGGCCATGCACATTAGGGGCGGTATGTGGAATCTCGACTTTGAGAAGGTCGGGTATGAGACCAAGAAACTCAGCTACAACCTGGATCCCACGCCCGGCCGGCGTTCTGACCCGGTCGAGATCAACCTGAAGAAGATCGAGGGCCCGGTCCTGGATGAGAAGATTGTGGCCGAGCTGAACAAAGCCAAAGACCTGCTGAGCGCCAACAACACCCAGGAAGCCTTAAAAGCCTTTATCGAAGTCAAGGAGGCGTACAAGGAGCTTGAAGGCATTGCCATTGTCAACCTGTACATCGGCAATTGCTATTCGATCCTGGAACAATACGACAAAGCCATCGAGTACTTCATGCTGACCCTGGAAAAATACCCCAAGAACATGGATTTGATCATGTCCATCGGTAATGCTTACAATAACCTCAAGCAGGTGAACAAGGCGATGGAGTGGTTCAATAAGATCCCCTTTGATGAGATCCAGAATGTCGATACGCTCTACAACATAGGCGTCAACCTTTACAACAGTGCTAAATACACCGATGCGGTTAAGTATTTCAAACGGGCGACCGAGATCAACAATGAGTATGCGGTCGGTTTTTACCAGTTGGGTATGACCTATACGGCCCTGAGCATGAACGATGAAGCGGTGGTGGCCTTGAAAAAATTCATCGAGCTCGATCCAAATTCACCCGACATAGAGACAGCCAAAGCCATTGTCGATGCTTTTTCCAAATAGATCGATCGATGAGATTATTTAAAGTTGCACTTCCCCTGGCCCTGATGTCCTGCCTGGCGGTCTGCCAAAAGCAGGCATCGAGCCTGGACCGGGGCATGAAGGGAAAGGCGGGCGGGGTAAAAAACATCCTGCTCATTACCCTGGATACGGTCAGGCAAGATCGGGTCGGTTTCTATTCGACGGCCTTTGTCAAGACCCCAAATATCGATGGCCTGGCCGCAAAGTCGTTGGTTTTTATGCGCGCCTTTGCCCACAACCCGGTGACCCTGCCTTCCCACATCAACATCTTAACCGGTGTCACCGCTCTCTATCACGGCGTAAGCGATAATTCCGGTTTTAAACTGGATGACCGCGTGCTGACCGTGGCCGAGTTCCTGAAAGCAAAAAGTTTTGACACCGGGGCTTTTGTGGGTGCCTTTCCCCTGGATTCCCGTTTCGGTCTGAACCAGGGTTTCGATGTCTACGACGACAACTACGGCACCCATAATACCCTGGAACTCTTTTTCGTGGAGAGACGGGCCGGGGATGTGATCAAGCCGGCTATAAACTGGATATCGGGTCGATCTGCCCCCTGGTTTTGCTTTATCCACCTCTTCGATCCGCATCAGCCTTACGCCCCGCCGCCGCCATTCGACACGGAATATGCCGATGACCTGTATTCCGGGGAAGTGGCGTATGTAGATCAACAGTTGGCTACCTTGTTTTCTTTCTTAAAGGAAAAAAAGTTCCTGGAAAACACGGTGGTGGTGATTACCGCCGATCACGGCGAGGCCCTGGGTGAGAAGGGCGAGCTGACCCATTCCTATTTCGCTTACAACAATACCATCCTGGTGCCGCTGATCATCTATATCCCCGGGGTTTCGCCGCTGAAAATCGACACCCATGTCTCCCATGTGGACATTTTCCCCACCCTGTGCGACATCCTGGGGGATAAACCGCCGGCCCATCTCCAGGGCGATTCGCTGCTGCCACTGGTTGACGGGAAGAAAAAAGCTAAGCCGGAAATATATTTCGAGTCGTTGACCGCTTACCTGAACCGGGGTTGGGCCCCGCTTAGGGGATTCATCAAAGACCAGGTTAAATTCATCGATCTGCCCATCAAAGAGGTCTACGACCTGGGCCGGGATATAGGTGAGGAAAAGAACCTGGCCGAAAAAAGCAATACCAAACAGTTGACCAGGCAATTGCAAGACTTGCAGGCCAAACTGCGCGGGGCCTTTAAAGTAGAGCGGGCCGACCGTATCGACCCAGATACGCAGAGGAATTTGCGCAGCCTGGGCTATGTGACCGGTAGCAGCGGGACAAAAAAAGAGATATTCACCCCAGCCGATGATCTCAAAACGCTCCTGCCCGTGCAAAACAAGATGCTGGAGGCTTTGGCCAAACTGGAACAAGGTCAACCTGAAGCGGCCATCGCGGACTTAAGGGAAGTGATCAAGAAGAGCCCGGGGTTTGTCCTGGTTTACAATCACCTGGCCAACATCTACCAGGACCTGGGCCGGGCCGACCAGGCCATAGCCGTACTGCGGGAGGGCCTGGGAAAAAACCCGGATAATGGAAACCTCCTGTCCAGGTTGGGCATTGTCCTGGCCGAGACGGGTCAATCCCAGGAAGCCATCGACATCCTGGCAAAATGCACGGCCCGGGAGGGCTTCGACCCGGAAAATTTCAATTACCTGGGTGTGGCTTACTTTAAGAGCGGTAATCTCCAGCTTGCTTTGGAGAATTACCGGCAGGCCTTAAGCCTGGATGAAAACTATGCGTCTGCCTTCAACAATATCGGCTCTTTGTACCTGGTGGCCTATTTACGGCAAAAGGACGAGCAGGTCTTCCAACTGGCAATGGAAAATTTTGACCGGGCGATTGCCATAGATCCGAACCTGGCCGCTGCTTACAATGGCCGGGGGGCCGCTTTCCTTTACCGGAACGACACGGAGAAGGCGATCAAGGATTGGTTAAAAGCGATCGAGATCAAGCCCGATTATTTCGATCCCTATTTTAGCATCGGCATCACTTACCTGAAAGCGGGCAATAAGGAAGCGGCCCGCACCCATTTCCGGCTCTTTAAGGAGAAACTCTATAACAGGTTACCGGCCACCGAGCAAGAGCGGCTCAACCGGTTGATGGCCGAGGCCGGGCGGTAACCGCCCAGGATTACGAAAAGAAGCAATTATGCCATTTTAAAAAGGAGATTATATCAATGAAGAAGTTAATGTTAGTCGTGTTGATGATCATGTTTATGGTTTTACAGGGTTTCCCCCAGGAAGCTGGGGTACCCGAGAAAGTCAAAGTCAGCCTGGATGCCCTCTTAAAGACCCGGGTTTCAAACCAGGTATTTAACATGCAGGGTGTCGGTTCTTACTTTTATGTGCTCCAGGGCGCCGTGTACGTGAACGTGTTGTTTTCCGCAGACCTGGATGCCGATATTGCCGAGAGCAGAGCCAAATTGGACGCCGAGCAGGCCGTGAAAATGAACGATTACAACAAGTTCGTGGAAACTGAGCAGAAAAAAATCGATGAGGCCAATAAAAAGATAAGGGAGAAAAATCTCAACCTGCCGGAAGCCAAAAAAATCCTGGAAAAGACCTGGGAAAAACCGGCGCCACCGGAGTCGATTTTGCCCAAAACTTTTCACAACCTGTTCCTGCGCGTAGTCCAGGATGGTAAAGTCATCCAGCATTTCAAATCCCCTCTGCCGTTTAGCGATGAGAAGACCGAATATTATTCCTTCCCGTTGATCTTAAACCCCGGCCAATACGACCTGCTCATCAATGTAGACCGTACCGACGATGCCAAAGACGGCACCCTGCTCATCAGCCTCGATGTCCCGAAAATGACCCTTGCCGACCTGATTACCCCCAATAAAGATATCCTGGTTTCCCCGGTGACCTTCTACAAGAAGACCGTTCCCATTGAACAGACGGAGAACCGTTTCGCCGTCATTAAAAACTGTTACGATATCGCTCCTTTCGGTCAGGAGTACTACCCCTATACCGGCGCCGCCTACCAGTTTAAAGCCGATGAAATCCCGACACTGGCCTTCTTTATCATGGGCTTCGATCAGCCGGCCTGGAATGTGACCGTAGAGATGGAAGTGCAGCAGGATAAGAAGAAGGTGACCACATTCAAAGCAGCGAATATGGAAAATCCGTATTTCTTCCAGCCCATCACCTTTAAAAAGGGGGAAGAACCTTTAACCCCTGGCGATTATGTGATGCTCATTTCCCTGACCGATGCCAACAAGAAGAGCCGCAAGGCCAGGATCGAAATTCCCTTTAAGATCGTCGACTAGGTATTTCAATATAACTCCAACCTTCCCCGGGCCGGCGGATAATCCGTGGCCCGGGGGCTTTGATTAAAAAAGTTCTTTAAGGACTTTTATCGATTTAACGGCGTTCTTCACGTTGTGAACGCGGATAATGGAAGCGCCGTTCATGATGGCGATGAGATTGCCGGTAATGGTCTCTGCTTCGCGCTCCAGCGGATCATTCTCACCGGTGATGAGACCCAGGAACGATTTACGGGATACGCCGATCAGTATGGGTAGGTCGAATTCTTTAAACTGCCCCAGGTCCTTGATGATGGCGATATTGTCCGCCAGCCTTTTTCCAAAACCGATACCCGGGTCGATGATGATTTTCTCTTTATTAATGCCACTGGACAGGGCAATCTCGATGTTCTCCTGGAAATACTCTTTGATTTCTTCGATCACATTCGAATAACCGGGGTTGACCTGCATATTTTCCGGCATACCCTTCATGTGCATCATCACCACCGGTACATTGAGGGAGGCGATGGTTTCCGCCATGTTCTCGCTAAATCTCAAACCGGAGATATCGTTAACAATATCGGCCCCGGCCTCCAGCACGGCCTCCCGGGCCACGCGCTCTTTATAGGTATCCACAGATACCAGGATTTCAAACCCGGCCTTGATTTTTTGGATGATCGGCATGACCCGGTCGATCTCCTCGTCCACGTTGACCGCTTTGGCGCCCGGGCGGGAACTCTCGCCGCCGATATCGATGATCTGGGCGCCATCGTGGATCATCTGCTCCACGTGCTTTAAAGCCGTATCTACCTCTAAGAAGTAACCCCCGTCGGAAAAAGAGTTTGGGGTGACATTCAGCACCCCCATGACCACCGGCGTTTCAAGCTCTAAAAAACCGTTTCTTAAATAGATATTCATGTCGCAACCCCTCGCGCCAGGATTCTTTACCGCCCTCTCCCCGCTCGTTTCCCCAGGCAGCTAGCCCCTCATATCGTCTCCACCTCGCTCTTTTTAATCCAACCGGCCACCTGTTTGGAGGCCGACACTTCCAACCATTCCCGCCTGGTCTCGATAATCCGCACTTTCAGACCGGGATTGACACGGAAAAGAACGGTATTCGACTCCCCCGGTCCGCTTCGCAAAATGGCGTCATCCTTGACGATGACGGCTAGATCGCGGCGGTTTAAGCGGTCGGTGCGAAAGGCATGGTAGCTTAAAATAAGCAGGCAAAAAACCAATGTAAAGGATAGGCCATAAATAAGCGCCTTTTTTTTGCCCCGCCGGATGACCAGGAAAATAAAGCCATTGAGGGTCAAAACCGCCAGCACCAGTACCACGGATACCGCATCCAGGGGGATCAAGGATTCGATCTTCCCGGCCGTCCGGGTGATGAAATCGGGCTCTTCTTCGGCAATTTTATCTTTGAATTGCTGGTTGACGATGTCGATATTCTCCTGAATGGCTGGGTGGAAGGGTTTAAGTCTATGGGCCCGCAGGTAGTAGATCTTGGCCATTACGAAGCGGTTCATGCGGTAATAGCAATTACCCATATTATAGAACAAATTCCAATGCGAACCCTGCGATTCCGCCTGTTGATAGGCTTTTAAAGCTTCGGCGTACTTTCCCTCTTCAAAGAGGCGGTTACCCTGGTCGAATGCCGGCTGGATAGATGGCCCGGCCAGCAGCTCCAGGGTCAAAAAACCGAGGATCAGCAGGGGTATTAAATAGCGATAAGAATTATGATCTGTCATTCTGCGCATGGCTCTTTTATATCACGAATCTTAAATATTTGTCAACCGCTTAACTCGTCCTAAATTATCCGGTTGGTTTTGGGAAGGGGTCTACAATGGCGAACGCGAGCGAATTCGTAGCGGCCAGGCGCTTCATGCCTTCGTTCAACCGTACGTGAATCGACCGACCGAGCGGCTCGTCTCACTAAAATGTCGAACTCACTTACGCTCAGACACCGACATTTTTCCCCCTAAAGCGGGGAGCTCGAATAAGCAGATGAATGCTCCTTTAGAAGCAGGTGAACGCTCCTTTAGTTCGCGTTCCCATTGTAGCCTCTGCCTATCATTTGCAGAGGCTAAGTTCAGCTCGATCATGAAGCATCTATTCTTAGAAAATTAAAGCGGAGGCACTGCTTGCCTTCAAGCAATCTTGAGGTCCGGTTAACCAAGCTTGCTGAATGGTTGGCCAATCTTGTTGAACGGTCCGGTCATCCTGGGGTCCGGTTATCTCCTACTCCTTAACCGACCGGATCAGCATGGCTAAGGATTAGCTCATATTCCCCGGCAGTTAGTACATTCACCTTGACCAGCGGCACATGCACCTTGCCGTTAGGGTTTGCAAAAAAAAATTGCTGTTCCATCACCTCATTGAAGATAACCGTCATCTCATGGAAGAGAAAAATCACCTCATTTAAGAGAACCGTTATCTTATGAACCCGAACAGTCATCATGTGGAAGAGAAATACTATCTCATGCTTCCCGGCCGTTATCATATTTTCCTTAGACTGCCGGCACATCCTGGAGAAAAGTTCTCCGGTCTTCCTGTACGGTTAAGGAATGCCGGAGAAAATTTCTCTCTTATGTCCGAACATTTCGGGTTTGCCGGGGAAAATTTACCTCTTATGAGCTGGCAGAACAGTTAGACTGGAGAAAAATCATCTCCCGGAACCTGGTAGAATTCTTCTGCCGGGGGAAATTTCTCTCCTGCATCTTGATGGAATTCTTCTGCCGGGTAAAACTGGCCCGCCATCACCGCCGAAAAGCCCAATATGACCTGCCCTTATACCCAAATGCCCCGGCGGTTCCCGGTGGCCCGGGCAGCCCATACCCGGCAGGGTGTTAAACGGCCCTCCCCCGGTGCCGCCTCCCATGCTTGACCATTACCCAATGAAAAAGATACTCGAATAGCTATTGATAACAGCCTTCAAACATAGCCCCATCCCCCTCGGTCTTTTCCGGCGAACTGTAAAATTAAACGCTGATCCCTTTTGTAGATCAGAGTGCTATGAACAGTGAATATTAATTATTAAAATCAAAAATTTCTTCAGTTTTTTCCCATTTATCCAGGATTATTGCCTTAATGAAATCTATTCCACCTCCGTACTGTTTATCACTATATTTATCGATATCAAGAAAAATTAAGAACCTTTTCTGATAATTCTTCTGGTGACCAAATCCAGATAAGCCGGGGCTATGAACTTGAAGGTAAATATTCTCTGTTTTCAGATCGCCTTTCAAGTATATAATTGGAGTGAGGGTAATCTGGAAATTAAGAATACCAAGTGTGTCATAACCGCCTTTGGTTTCAAACTTCTCATAAATACAAACTACAACTGTATGAGATTGGTCTAAAATATCCTCTAGCTTGAGTTCTTTAATTTTATCCTGAGCGAACTCCAAAATTTTCTCTGGTCTCGCATCAGGTGGAAGGGTTCTTTCTCGACCACTTTCACAAATAGCTATCAAAACAATTAAAACTAAAAAAAATCCTCTCTTCATCTGAATGGCCACCTCCATTGATGAATTATTCCCATTTCATACTCCAGGCACAACTTTTCATATGTGTATCCTTGCAATTCTGCGGCTGCAAAATTCATTGCCCCTGCATTAACATGGGAAGGAGTTGCTTCATGAATATCGACACATCTTTTTTCACATTTTGTCAAACCTGGATGTGTCCAACCGGAGGAACTTCCAACGGGTGTTAATTCTTTCCCTTCCGGACCATGGATAGGATTGGCTGTAGGAGGCGGTGTGGAACTAAAATATTTTATTAAAAAATTAACTAACTTTAATCTTTTTTCTAAAGTCTTCTTTTCTTTGCAGCATTCGGAGGGTTCATAGGGGACTGGAGCCAGACCCATTGGATCGGTTGTCGATATTGGGTTATTCCAAACAAAGCGATAGAGATTGGTGTCGAATTCAGGTCCGAGTGGGTCCCCGGTTATAAACCTACCGATATTTGAGCTATAATATCGATTATAAAAGTAATAGAGACCTGATTCCTGATCAAAATATTTGCTCTGGAAGCCGAGGGGGGATTTTGATGTGCCGGACTGGGAGATGAGGTTGCCGAAGGTGTCGTAAGCCCTGGAATTAACGACCTGGGAAGTGCCGTGGGAGAAGGTCTTGTAAATGGTGCCGACTTGATCTTTGATATAAGTATACCAACCTTTCTTGTCCGTGGCAAAGGGGTTGGAAGTGGCCTCCGCGTACTCGAAATGGCCTTCCACATTATCCATGCCGACGCCGTACACATAGCGGCGAATGGGTTGATTGTTTTCGTTGAGTTCCAGGGAGATGTTGTCTTCATCCCAGAGGAAGTTGGTGACCATGCCGTTAACAGTCTTCTGGATGCGGCGGCCGTAGAGGTCGTAGGTGTATTGGGCGATCTGGTCAACGGAGGTAAACTCATTGGCATAGTGCTCATAGGCGGTGAGCCGGTTCTCGGAATTGTAAAAATACTTTTTGGTCTCGCCGCTGGCTTTGTTTCTCTCCTGGACGAGGTTGCCGTCTGCGTCATAGGCATAGGTAATCTCCTGGCCGCGCTTGTTCTTAAACCACTCCAGGCGCCCGGCCAGGTCGAACCGCTGCTCGATCTTGCTCAGATCGGGATAGATCATCTCGATTACATTACCCATCATGTCGTACTTAAATTCCCATTGCTTATTACCAGAATCGATGATTTTTGTCAACTTTTTTTCGCTGCCGCAACTCTCGCAACTGCTTGCTCCCCATTCGTACCGCACGATGCGGCCCGATGGACCGGTCTCTTTGATTACCCGGCCCATGATATCCCGCTCTAAAATGACGGTGCGGTTGGCTTCATCGGTGATGGAGACGATATCCCCGGCTGCGTTTCGGGTGAGATTGACGGACGTGCCGTCGTTATTTTTCATCTGCTGGACCATGCCTTTGGCGTCGTAAACGAATTCGTTGATCTTGCCGTCCGGGTACTGGATTTTGATCAAATCATGGCCGGTGTTGTAGGTGTAGAGCGTGGTCTTGGCCCTGATGGTGTCCACGGCAGATAAGAGGTTGCCGATTGCATCATAGGTGAAACTGGTATCCATGCCGGTGCTCCTGATTCTGGAAACTTGCCGGTTGGCATTGTACTCGATGAAATAATCCTTTTTACTGATCGATGCGTTCTCATTGCCTTTGACAAAATAGGCGTGGACATTACTATCCACCGGCAACCACAACAAATCGCTGACCTGGCCGACGATCATGGCACTCGACCTGGGGCCGGCTACCGTCTCCATCCCAGCCCCATCCGGGGATGGCCTGACGACAGGATCGTATCCGACAGTTTCATCGTTGCGGTGCTTCATGTCTCACTCAACCGTCCAGCAATTGACCGGCCAGCGGTTCGTCTCACTAAAATGTCGGACTCGCTTACGCTCAAACATCGACATTTTTCCCCCTAAAGCGGGGAGCTCGAATAAGCAGAT
>Ga0315287_10000059_pt1 | contig 98038 bp, 88 predicted proteins | sample YL17G11_0_MG_FD_205037 | JGI IMG/M metagenome (GOLD analysis project Ga0315287, IMG submission 205037) | Sediment microbial communities from Yellowstone Lake, YNP, Wyoming, USA - YL17G11_0 | ecosystem: Environmental > Aquatic > Freshwater > Lake > Sediment | place: USA: Wyoming | collected... | reverse complement strand
AAAGAGTTGATGAAAGAAAAAGGCTCCTTTGGTACCGAACTCAGTATCTTAGAGGACGAAACTCTTATTGATAACTATGTAAAAGAGAAAAAAGGCCAGCTTCTTCTTAAGCAACAAGCCGAAAAAGAAAAGCTTCGCCTTCAACGCACCATCTCTTCAGGCAACCTTCGTCTCTTTGCTGACTTAGAAAACAAAGCCATAAGGCTCTACTATAAGGATAGGGAGATTACCAAAGGAATAGGGTTGTATGCTTCATTTTGTGCTTCTCAAAAACGGTTTCATTTAGATGATGCTCAATGGCATATCCAGAAGATTTCCGAGACTAAACTAATTTTGATTTTGAATTACACATCTTTATCGCTATTGCAATTTTGGACATTAAGTTGCAAAGAAGACGGCGCCTTAGATATTAAAATTGAAATCGAATCCAACGGATCTATCTATATGACTAACTGCGAAGTAGTATTAGAATTGCAAGATAAATACAAAGATTGGCGCACCGTACATGAACAAGGTGATTTTTTAGTTAAGCGATATATCAATAACATTGCTCCCATAAGATTAAAAGATAGTAAGGTGTCTAAGGTATTTTTGAGATCAGAAACTAACGAATCAATTCCTAATTTATTCTTTGAAGTTTCTTCCCAGCTAGATAATCGAATTCTTAGTATTTATAAACGTTATATAGAAAAAAACAATATGTGTATTTGTCTTGATTCTTCTTTAATAATTCCCAAAAAAGAAGAGTTAATTCGTTCGGGTAGGCATTCTTATTTTGAAGGAAGGATTGTTTTGGATAAAGATATCAAGATAACAGAAGGACTTATTGTGAATAGTAGCCCGGCGTTGAATAGAGACAAATTAAGTTTTGTCTTTGATAGGGGAATAGGCAGGATATTCTGGGAGCAGAGAGAATTAACTGCAGGATTAGGTGTTTATGCGTCAGTGCGTTCTCTAGGAATTTGGTACGATTCCTACCAAGCAAGCTGGCAGATACATAATAAAGAAAAAAATAAAATTTGTGTTTCAGGAGATTGGTCGCATATACCTATTTCGCAAATTTGGCAAATAGAATTAATTAATGAAAACATAATAAGTTGGAAAGTAGATATAGAAATTCTTGAAGAAGTTAATTTAGAAATAGAACAGGCAAATCTTATGCTTTCTTCGGAATATAAGAATTGGATAATCCCTGGTTTTCACCAGGGAGAGTTTCTTGATGAATATACTCAGGATTATGATATTATTCCCTTTAGGTTTTGGTATGGCAAGTCACGGGAAATTGGGGCGAAAGCCAAAATTTTACCCAAAATTATTTTTAAAAGTGATATGAAAGACGGAGTTTCCCGGGCGATTGTGGAAAATACAGATTATTTCTATCGCGCAAGGCTACTTCAATACCAAAAGACAAATAGTTGCAACTTATTACCTGGGAAATATTTATATTTTAAAGGAGTAGCGGAAATTGAGCCTGAAGGATAATTATCAAAAATTTAAAAAACACTTAAAATACGCTGGTTTGTTTTACGCCTTATGGCGAGGTTCAAAATATCTTATCTTTTTAGCTAAGAAGCAAATAGAAAGATTCAAACCAACACCCAAGAATATACTTAGTGGGGGCAAGATAAGAATAATTTGTTCTCATTCTGGTATTAATATCTTTTACGGTAACTGCGAGGTTACTAAAGGCGCTGGCTTAAATGTAGGCATTAATACACTTGGGTTATGGACAGATTCTACAAAAGCAGATTGGCAGGTTTTAGAGAAAGGGGAAGATTATTTCAAGATTAAAGTGATTTTTAGGGAATTACCTTTGAGTCAAAATTGGATTTTAAAAATAAGGAATGGGCAAGAAATAGACTGGCGAATAGATTTGGAAATAGAGGAATGGATAGAAGTAGATGAATTCCGTATGTTATGCCTGGTTAGCTCTGCCTATAAGAGTTGGATTTGTGATTATCGACAGGCAGATTTTACTCGGTTACAAAAGAATTGGCAGAATTCATGCTTCGGTGAGCAGCCAGCTTTTTTGGTGGGAGTAAGATTTCCCATAGGGAAAGAGTTTTTACCCTCTCTTGCATTGGAAGTCCATGATAATAATTTTCTACCTTTTATCCAGAGCCCTCCTTTGGATATCGACACTCACATCATTGGATTTAGACTTGAAGAGAAGAAAGATTATCATGAGGGTCATTATCATATTTTTTCGGGCAAAATAAATTTATTTGAAGATGATTGTCTCTTAGATGCTAAGATTGAAAGTTTACGCCAAGATTCTTTGGAGGTGGTATTTAAAGAAAAAGTCTCTGCGAAGAATTCAAAACGGAGGTTAAAGGTTTTATTAGTCAATCTCCCTTGGCAACGTGGTAGCAAATGGGGGGTTAGGGCGGGTTCTCGCTGGCCACATATAAAGGACGATTTGGAAGAAGGAAACTACCTGCCATTTCCTTTCTTTTTAGCTTACTCAGCTAGTTTATTAAGAAAAAATGGTTTTAAAGCATATTTAATTGATGCAATCGCTGAAAAAATCACCGAAGATAAGTTAATGAACCATATTAATACGATATCTCCTGATTTATTAGTTGTTGAGACTTCTACGCCCTCCTTGAATTACGACCTTACTTTATTGAAAAAAATTGGCAATAAAGATTTTAAGATATGCCTCTGTGGTCCTGATTTCAATATAAGGCTCCCCGATTTTATTAAGCAACATAGATTTATTGACTATATTTTAATTGGAGAGTATGAGTTTACGTTGCTTAATCTGGTAAGGCGCCTTTATAATAAACAAATGACCAAAGAAGTCAACGGCATTATATTTCGCCAAGAAGACGATATTATTGTCAGTCCGCCCGGTTCCTTAATAGATTTAGATATGTTGCCTTGGCCTTTAAGGGAAGGATTACCGATGGGCAAATATTTGGATACACCGGGAGGAATACCATTACCTTCGGTTCAAATGTTAGCTTCAAGAGGATGTCCGTTCAAGTGTAATTTTTGTCTTTGGCCCCAAGCGATGTACCAAGGTGATAAATACAGGACGAGGAACATTATTGATGTTGTGGGCGAAATGGAATATTTAGTAAATAAGATGAGATTTAAATCAATTTATTTTGATGACGATACATTTAATATAGGCAAAGAAAGGATGCTAACGTTCTGTGAAGAAATAAAAAAACGAGGTTTAGAGAAAATTCTTTGGGCGATTATGGCCAGACCAGATTTGATGGATGAGGAGATACTTATTAAAATGAAAGAATCCGGTTTAGCAGCCATAAAATATGGAGTAGAATCAGCCTCACAAGATTTAATTAATAACTGTGGTAAAAACATGGATCTTAAAAAAGTAGAAAAGATGATTTTATTTACTAAAAGCTTAGGGATTAAGATACATCTTACTTTTACTTTTGGTTTACCCGGAGAGACAAAGTCGACTATCCGCAAGACAATAGACTACGCTTTAAAACTAAGACCATATTCAGTGCAATTTTCTATAACCACCCCTTTCCCGGGAACCGCATATTTTGAGGAACTTGAAAGGAAAGGTTTAATAATTAACAAAAATTGGGATGATTACGATGGTAATTTTAAGAGTGTAATTAAATTGGATTCTCTAACTAATAAAGATTTGGAGAAAGCTCGACATAGAGCCTATTCGGCTTGGAATAGATTATCCAATGAGAGTATAAGTTTAAAGTATCTCCAGAATAAATTCAAAGAGGTTTATAAACAGAGTGGTTTAATATACGGCTTAAGTAAATCAATTGATTACTTAAGACAAAAGAAGGTAAGTTATCTTATCAAAAGAGTCCAAGATAATTACCTAAATTTGCTAGGCATTTTTAATGGCAAATATGCTTTTAAGGGCCCAAATACAGTACAAATAGACCCAACTGATTATTGTAATAATAACTGCATAGCCTGTTGGTGTAATTCACCGCTTTTAAGCAAAGACAGGTTTGATAAACCAAAATATATGTTACCAACTGATTTAGTTAAGAATCTTATTACCGAGCTATCTAAAATGGGAACAAAAGAAATATTCTTTTCTGGAGGCGGAGAACCTTTTTTGCACCCAGACATTTTAGAGATTATTGAACATGCAAAAAAATTAAATTTTACCTGTTCTATAAATTCCAATTTTACTCTTGTCGATGAAAGAATTATTCAAAAACTTATTGATTTAGAAGTCGAGCATCTTACAGCTAGCGTATGGGCGGGAACAGCTGATGTCTATAAAGCCCTACATCCGAATAAAGATGAAAAAGATTTTTATCGTGTTCGTGATATGCTGCTTTATCTCAATTCTAAAAAAATTTTGTATCCCCATGTAAAGATTTATAATGTCATTTGTAATATCAATTACCATCAGATTAATCAAATGGTAGATTTCGCTTATAAAACTAAATCTGATTTTGTAGAATTTACAGTAGTCGATACAATACCTAACGCGACCGATAAAGTTATTCTTTCGCAAGATCAGAGGCAATCTGTCTTAGAACAGTTCGAGAAAATTAAAGATAGGTATTTCGATGCAGAGGATAACCATAGCCCCAAAATTATGAATCTTGAGCATTTTCTTCGTCGCCTTTGTAATTCAGGTGCACAGAAGGCCGAATACGATAGCCAATTTATAGATAAGATACCTTGTTATTCTGGTTGGCTTTTTGCTCGTATTATGCCCAATGGAGATGTGAATTCCTGCCTTAAATCCCATCGTTTTCCGGTTGGTAATATTCATAATCAGTCTTTTAAAAAGATTTGGAATTCTAAAAAGCAGATGTATTTTAGAAAAAAGACATTGAGGGGCTTAAAAGATGACTCCTTTTTTACTTTGATAGGAAACGATCCAAATTGCAAAATAGGATGTTACAAGAGTTGTGATGATATAAGTAGAAATATGTCTATGTATAATAAAATTCAAGCCCTTTCTGCGTATGAAAAATTTCTTCTTGAGGTTTTAGGGAAAACAGGGTTAGGCCAACTCATAACGCTAAAGAGGTAATATGGGCAAGATTAAGAAGGTTATTAAAGGTGCAGATATATCCTTAGTTATACCTCCGCCATTTTTTATTAAAATGCCACACACAGGGATTGCTTATCTATCCAGTTTTTTAAAGAGTAAAGGATTTAGAGTTTCTGTCTATGACTTAAGTCTAAAATTACATAATAGCGCTAAAGATGAATTAAGACGTCTTTGGCATGTAGATTGCTGTAATACCTTATTCCAGAGTGAAATTGCTGATTTGATTTTTAGAAATTTCGAAAAGAAAATTAATAAATTTATTGAAGAACTTTTAGCGACCGATACCAGAGTCATTGGTTTCTCGGTAAATCAAATTAGCATATACTTAGCAAATCGGATGGCTAAAATAATTAAAGAAAAAGATTCCAAGAGAATAATTATCTTTGGAGGAGCAGGTACATTTTTTAAACATCCACGAGAACTAATTAGACCCAGTTTTGTTGACATATATGTGATAGGCGAAGGCGAACTCACGCTCTTGAATATCTTAGGCGCATATTTTAACCAAAGAAAAATTCGTAATGGCCCTGGTATATTGTTAGGTAAAAATATAGGTCGGTATCAGCCTTCTCTGCCACCCATTATTCAGAATCTAGATGAAATCCCTTTTCCTACATTCTCCGAATTTGATTTAAAGGAATACAATCTGGGCTTTGATTATAAGCCACTTCCATTGCTTTTAAGCCGCGGCTGTATTAAAAGATGTACATATTGCATAGATTATATTATGTGGCCAACATATAGATTCCGGACTCCGGGTCATATCATGGATGAAATTAAGTATCACGTTCAGAATAATAATATAAAGGCTTTTGAAATGATCGACCTTACCTGCAATGGAAATCTAAGGCAACTTTCTGAACTTTGTGAGCTAATAATTAATTCTAGGCTTAAGTTTGATTGGGTTAGCTATGCAATTATACGTAAGGAGATGGATCTTACCCTCTTATCTAAGATGAAACAAGCTGGCTGTCATACGCTTATCTACGGTGTCGAAAATGGCTCAGATAGAATCTTAAAACTTATGTTGAAGGGTTACGCAGCTAAAGAGGCCTCAGAAGTTATTCAAAATACACATAGAGCGGGGATATGCACTAATATAAATATTATTGTAGGTTTCCCTGGTGAGACTGAAGAGGACTTTAACCAAACTATAGAATTTATTCGCCAAAATAAGGATTATATAGATGAAGTTACCAATGTGTCCGGATGTACTCTATTTCCACAAGCTGATTTAGGGCGTAATAAGGAAAAATATGGAATTTCTTGGCAAGAAGATACAGACCCAATGTTATTCTACGACTCTAATGGTCTAAACCGCGAAGGAAGAAATAAAAGAGTAGAACGGTTAGTAGAAATAATAAATAATCTCGGACTTTCTAAAGCAATGGTTAATAAACCGTCATTAAATCCTGAAGTGAAAGCAATCTTAGACAGTGAGAAGAATAAGTAAGGGTATAATAATTTTTATTATTTTTATAGTTACAATTTTTATAGAATTGTACCATAGTTTACTTAAAAGATTACGCGGTTGGACACTATTTCCCGGAGGATAAGAGGTGAAAATACTCATGCTTCATCCTCACGATATCTTTTCGCCTAACGAACCCTGGACTATTAGGATTGTAAGTTTGGCGAGAGAATTTAGAGATCAAGGCCACGAAGTAAAATTAGCCTATTGCCCTTTACATATCAGCGAGAAGAAAAATAATAATATTGATTTGGAGCGTATAGAGATAATAACTTTAAGTAGAAAAGCGGGATTAAGGACCCTCTTCTATAATATAAAAAAGATAAAAGAAGGTTCGGATTGGGCAGACATAATTCATTTTCAAAAATGTTTTCATTATGTCTCAATTCCTGCGCTTTTTTGTGGATGGTATTTAAATAAATCTTTACATTATGATTGGGATGACTGGGAAGAAAAGATTTGGTATCATTCCAATAAGAAGTCTATCCATGCCTTCATATTCGGTAATTTCATCAGATTGTTAGAAAGATGGATTCCTCGATTGGTGGATACCATTTCCGTATCAAGTCATGAATTGGAAAAACTGTGTATCAGTTTTGGAGTGGGGAATAATCGGATATTAAGAACTCCAGTGGGAGCAGATCTCAGGAGATTCGGTCCCCATATTTCGGGAGAAAGTATTAGAAGAAAATATAATCTTCAGCAAAAAATAACAATTTTATATTTAGGCCAGCTCCATGGCGGCCAATATGTCAAGATGTTTATTGAAGCAACAAATATAATTTTGCATAAATATCCCAATGCAATTTTCTTAATCGTCGGCCAAGGTTATATGTTAAGTCAATTAAGGGAATTAACTGAACAATTAGGAATTAAAGACCACATAATTTTTACAGGTTCAATTCCGCATGACTTAATACCTCAATATATCTCTGCTTCAGATATTTGCATAGCTTCTTTTGAGAATAATGAGTTAACAGTATGTAAGAGCCCTTTAAAGGTCGTGGAATATTTGGCTTCGGGTAAACCGATTGTGGCCTCTTTAGTCGGTGAGATGCGGTATATGGTTGGCGGAGTAGGGTTGTTAGTAGGGCCGAGTAGCTATCGAGCATTAGCTGACGGTGTAATATATTTACTTAAGGACTCTCAATTACGTAAGGAGATGGGGCGTAGAGCTAGACAGCGCGCTGAAACACGATACAATTGGAAGGATATAGCAGGAAATCTCATTAAGGTCTATGAAAGAAGTATTGAAGAGAGAAGGATGATAGGATGTCAGATGGCAGAAAAGGGTTTAAACTATGTTTGCTTAAAAGAGTCTTTAAATAGGTTACAGTTAGACAAATCTAATATACAGATAACCACCACTTCCGGAGATTTGGATATAATAGGTAACCATTTAAGTGTTGCGGCTCTCTTGGAGCTGCTTACGAAAGATATAGAACATACTGTGAGAATTAAAGCTGTCATCGCCCTAGGCAAGATAAAAGATAAATCTGCTTTACCCGCCTTGCTCAATATCCTTATGCAAGACTCATCTGTGGATGTTCGCTCTCAAGCTGCCTTGGCTTTAGGTGAAATAGGTGATCCAGAGAGTCTTCCTGCGCTTTTGGGATTGTTAATGAAAGAAAAAGAACAGACCTTGTGTCACAGCGCTGTCATCGCCCTAGGCAAGATAAAAGATAAATCTGCTTTACCCGCCTTGCTCAATATCCTTATGCAAGACTCATCTGTGGATGTTCGCTCTCAAGCTGCCTTGGCTTAAGGTGAAATAGGTGATCCAGAGAGTCTTCCTGCGCTTTTGGGATTGTTAATGAAAGAAAAAGAACAGACCTTGTGTCACAGCGCTGTCATCGCCCTAGGCAAGATAAAAGATAAATCTGCTTTACCCACCTTACTCAATATCCTTATGCAAGACCCATCTGTGGATATCCGCTCTCAAGCTGCCTTGGCTTTAGGTGAAATAAGGGATAAGTCTGTATTGCCTGCTTTGCTTAAAGTCTTAACTGAGTACGGTGCTAGCGAGATACGCATAAATGCAGCACTTGCTTTATCTAAAATAGGCGATACTTCAGCGAAACCCGCTCTATTAGAAGTGATGACTAAAGACGAAGATGCTAATATACGCGAAGCTGCTGCTAGGGCCCTGAAAGGGATGGATGCATTTGTCGAGGTAAAATGATGCTGTCCGTTATTATACCTGTATACAATGAGAAAGAAAATTTAAAATCGCTTCATACTAAACTCATTCAAGCACTAGATAAATTAAATAAAGAATACGAAGTCATCTATGTTGACGACAGTAGCAGAGATGGTAGTTATGATTTATTAAAGGAATACGCTCAATCTAATGAGAAGATTATGGTAATACGTTTAGTGAGAAATTTTGGTCAAACATTGGCTATCCAGGCTGGCATTGATCATTCAAAGGGTGATATTTTAATATTTATGGATGCTGACCTGCAGAATAATCCTGCCGATATACCAAAATTATTATCCAAAATGGAAGAAGGGTATGATGTGGTGAGCGGGTGGAGAAGGCATAGAAAAGACCCCCTCTTGAATAAAAAAATTCCTTCTTTTATTGGCAATAGTATAATTTCTTCTTTATTTGGAGTCAAACTGCACGATCTCGGCTGCGCTCTCAAGGTCTACAAAAGAGAAATTATCTCCAATATAAGACTATATGGAGAGATACATAGGCTTCTACCTTTATATGCAGCGATGAATGGCGCATCTATCGCTGAAGTTGAAGTTTCGCATAATCCCAGACTCAAAGGCAAGACTCACTACGGCTGGTCGCGTGTTTTTAAGGTCAGTTTTGATTTAATAACGCTTAGATTTCTTGAGGCATACTCTACTAAGCCAATTTATTTTTTTGGGGGAACAGGAATGGGTTTGTTGATTTTAGGTGTCGTAACCGGGATAACCGTGATAATCAGAAAAATTCTATTCAAGGGTATTTGGATTAGTCCCCTCTTGTTTATCTCTTTGCTGTTTATTACCATGGGGATACAGTGTATCCTTATGGGATTATTGTCAGAAGTGGTTATCCGCATTTATTATAAATCTCAATCAGAATATAGCTATTTAATTAAAGAAATTTTTGAAAAAAAGTTAAAAAGTGAGTAATTAAATATGTGCGGGATCTGCGGTTTCGTATCGTCAAAAGACTATTCAATATCTAAAAAAGAACTTATAATCAAAATGCTTGATACAATTCGCCATCGCGGGCCTGACGATCAAGGAATTTTTATAGATGAGGATATCGTATTGGGCATAAGGAGGTTGAGCGTTATTGATTTGGTAAGCGGCCACCAGCCTATTCATAACGAGGATGAGTCGCTTTGGATAGTATATAATGGCGAGATATACAATTTCTCTGAACTCAGAGAATATTTGGAGAAAAAAAACCATATTTTTTATACAAAAAGCGATACGGAGGTTATTGTGCATCTCTATGAGGAATACGGCCGGGATTGCGTGAATAAACTAAATGGCATGTTTGCCTTTGCTATTTGGGATAAGAAGAAAAATGAATTATTTTTGGCTCGCGATCGCTTTGGTATCAAACCTTTATATTATTCTGAATTTAATGGTCAGTTGATATTCGCCTCAGAGATAAAGGCAATTTTGCAATTTCCGGATTTTAAACGCGAGTTGGATTTTAATGCACTGAATCAATATCTGACTTTCGAATATGTCCCGGCCCCGCGTTCCATATTTAAAAAAATACAAAAATTACCAGCCGCTCATCTCTTAATTTATAAAAATAAAAACATTTCTCTTGTTAAATATTGGGATATTAATTTTTTCCAAAGAGGTAATTTGATTAGTGAAGCAGAAGCAGTAGAAAGATTGTCCGAACTTCTAAAAGATGTAACAAAAAGACATTTGGTCAGCGATGTGCCTTTGGGTGTTTTTTTAAGCGGAGGAATCGATTCCAGTGCTATCGTCAGTCTAACAAGCAATTTTTTGACAGATAGGATTAAAACTTTTTCCATTGGCTTCAAAGAAGATTCATTTGATGAGTCTAGATATATTCAGCAAGTTGCTAAGCTGTATAATACTGAGCATAATCATCAGGTTTTTGAAGCCAAAGATTTATTTAGCACGCTTCTAGATGCAGTCAGTTATTTAGATGAGCCTTTAGGTGACGCCTCATTTTTCCCAACCTATCTGCTCTCAAAATTTACAAGACAAAACGTTAAAGTTGCCTTAAGCGGGGATGGGGGGGATGAGCTATTCGCGGGTTATCCGACTTATCAGGCGCATAAACTAACCAAATACTATTATCTGATTCCCTCGATTGTTAGAAAAAATATTATCAATAACATCATTATGAACTTGCCTGTATCAATGGATAATTTTAGTTTAGATTTCAAGGCAAAAAAATTTATTTCGTCTGATTCTTTCATCCCTATAATTCGCCATATTGATTGGATGGGTTCGTTTAACTCTCAGGAAAAAAACGAGTTATATGCACCCGAATTAAAAGGAATGTTAGCAAAAGAGAATTTATCCAATTCCTTAGATTATTATCTTAAAGAACTTGAAACCGGTGATGAATTAGACAGACTCCAATACATCGATATAAAGACATATCTTCAGGATGACCTTTTAGTTAAGACGGATAGGGCTAGTATGGCTAATTCACTTGAGGTACGCGTCCCTTATTTAGACCATGAATTAGTAGAATTTGTATTTGGTTTGCCATCGAGTTTAAGGCTCAATAATTTTAAGACTAAGTATATTTTAAAGAAAACCATGAGAAAATTCTTGCCAAAAAATATCGTTAATAGAAAAAAGAAAGGCTTTGGAATTCCCATAGCCTTTTGGATTAAGGGAGAATTTAGGCAGTTAGTCTTGGATATATTAAGTAAAGATAAAATTAGAAAAGAAGGTATATTTAAGTATCAGTTTATTGAAAATCTCTTAAAACAGCACTTCTCAAATAAAGTTGATAATCATAAAAAGATATGGACACTTGTTATGTTTGAGGCATGGTCAAAGGAATATCTACATTAATCGGTAAAGAAAATCTTAATAATGAAAGTACTTTTAATTAACCCCCCAGATGATTTAGACGCCTTTTTAGGAAAAGGGAAGAATTTCATTCCGATCTTTGAGCCGCTGGGATTATTATATATTTCTGCGATGTGCAAGAAATATGGTTATGAAGTTTATGTAATTGATGCATTTGCAGAAAAATTTTCCTCTCAACAATTAAAAAACATTATTGCACAAATGCATCCAGATGTTATTGGCTTTACTTCCTTTATTTGTAACGGAGGCGTAATTTATGACTTGGGGAAATGGCTAAAAAGTGAATATCCCCACATAAAAGTTATTTTTGGAAATAAGCATGCGAGCGTTTATGCCGAAGCATATCTTAGAAATAATTGCTGTGATATAGTCGTGCACGGAGAAGGAGAATATACTTTTTTAAAGATTTTAGGTGCTTTAGAAAAAAAACAAAATGACTTTTCTAGTATACCATCTGTTTCTTACTTAAGAGATGGTAAGTTTATCACTACTTCAGAGCCAATGGTTGTAGCTGATTTGAGCCAGTTGCCTTTTCCAGATAGAGACGCTGTGAGCCAGAGACTTTACAATATCCCTTCCATTACTAACATGCCTTATTTTGGAAAAAAGAATAGCATTGGTAAGCATATGTTTACATCGCGCGGATGTGTATTCTCGTGTTCGTTTTGTGTTGTGCACAATAAGAAAGGACAGCGCTATAATACTGCTAGTAGGGTAGTTGATGAGATAGAACTCTTGGTCAAAACATATTCTGCAAATTATATTTTTATTTCCGACCCGATCTTTATTTCTAACACTCAGAGGGTAATCGATATCTGCAGAGAAATAAGAAGGAGGAGACTAGATTTTAAATGGGGTTGCGAAGGCCACATAAATTTCATTAATCGAGAGTTAATAGAAGAAATGGAATCTTCGGGTTGTTATGACATAGCCTTTGGAATAGAATCAGGAGTTCAGGGTTTATTGGATAAGATTAATAAGAAGACCCATCTAAACAAAATAGAAGAAACTATTAATATGGTAAGGGGCAATACAAAAATTAAAATTTCTGGATTATTTATTTTAGGGCTTCCCGGAGAGACCTACGAAGATTCATTGGCAACAATAAGATTTGCTAAAAAACTCCCCTTAGATATGGCTCAGTTTAGTATTTTGACACCATATCCGGGTTCGCCGATTTTTTATGAATTGAAAGAAGGAGGCGAGATTGATACCGGCCTTAGAGAAGACGGTACCTTAGATACGTCGGTTTGGCCTCGGTATTCCTCTTATATTTTTGATACACATTTTGAGCCAATATGGGTTACTCCGCAATTAACTGCAGATACTCTAAGAAGAATACAAAAAAGAGCGTTAAGGGAATTTTATTTTCGTCCTAAACAATTTTATACTCAATTGAAGAGAATTCGTTTTTCACAGTTAGAGAAAACTATTTTAACATTTCTTAAGACTTTTTTTTAGTAATTAAGCTTTTCTTTTTGGTTCAATCCGGAAATTCAATAAATCTTCGTTAGTTACTAAAATTTTGATATGACTAAAAAAAACCATTATTCGATATTACTATTGATGGTTATATTCATCACCGAGGTTTATGTTTATTATCTTCTTTTTAAAGAAAAATGTTTTTATGCCTTTAATATTAATACCCATGTCCATTCAATAGATTCATTAAGGTTTTATAATCAGGTCTATCTTAAAATTCCAATTCAGGATATAATCCGACAATTCTTTTCCCCGGGGTATTGGCCAAGATTACATTATGCTTTCACCGCTCTATTTATAAGTCTATTTGGAAGAAATTATATGAGTATGGCCATGGTGAATCTTTTGTATCTATTAATACTTATGATTTCTGTATATGGTATAACCATTGAAGTTACAAAAGACAGGTGGTGTGCTTTATTATCTGCTTTTGTAATCTCAGTAAATCCGGGCATAGTTCAATTTATGAAAATTTTTGAACTTCAAATGGGTGTTATTGCTTTTACCTCTTTATCAATTTATTTTTTAATTTTAAGCAATTATTTTAAGAAAACTATTTATACTATTTTATTCGCTATATTTGTCTGTTTTTCTATGTATATGGACAGAGCCACGCCCATTGTTTTTGTTATAGGCCCCGTTATCTATATATTGTATAAAGTTATGAAGGAAATACGGAACAAAAATTTTGATAAAAAATTCTTTTTGAATATTGTTTTAGTATCATTAATTATCTCAATTATTTTAAAACCATTTTATTTTGCATGGGTTAAGAACGTGCTATTAAATAAGACTAGATTTTTCACAATGTGTAGCACATGGGCCGGTTATGATGGAACTAAAATTTGGAAGGAGCTTATAAATTTTGGTTCTCCCTTCTTTTTTAAAAGATCATTTTTCTATATAACCATATTTCCAAATTGGCTTCTAGGGATTTTTTGGTCAATTATTTTTTTATGCAGCATGCCCCTTTTTTTAAAAAATAAGTGCCAGTATAGCTATATTTTTTTATGGTGGTTAATTTTTCCTATTATATTCTTTACTATTATTCCCAAGAAGGATTTTTCATATATAATACCCATTCTTTCTCCTATTGCGATAATTATCTCTATAGGATTTTATAGTTTTAAGAATAGATTATTAAGAATTTACAGTTTGGCAATAATTCTTTTATTTGGGATTGCACAGTTTATCATTTTTGCATTTTATTTAGATGTACATGCGATTCCAAAGTTAGCTTTAAGGAAATTATTTACAAATATTAATATGGCAAGAAAGGACCCTGTTATATTTGAAATTTTTTATCCAAATTTTCCCGATAAGGACGTTTATCAATGGATCTCCGATGATATTGTTAAATTTTTCCCTTCAGATGAGAAATTTAAGATTACTATGGTTTCACAGCGAGAGATGCCGGGCTGGTATGAATATTACTTTGGGGTAGTTATGTTATTATACAATCCCCGCGCTATTGTATCACTATTCTTTACACCCTCTGACTGCCTAGAGTTTAATTGCTCAGATAGTGACTACGTGGCATTTATAAAAATGAAAAATTCTCAAAAAAGCTTGGATAGCGAGATGAAAGATCAGCTTAATTTCTATAATATTATTGATTTGGACAAGCTTAAGATTAATCTTCAAGATTACACTTTGGTTTATAAGAAGCCACATCCTATCTTACCTGTCGAGGTAGAAATTTACAGAAAGTCTTCATTAGAATGATTATACTTGGTATTTCTGACAATCACGATAGTGGCGCTTGTTTAGTTAAGAATGGGGAAATAGTCTCTGCTATCAATGAAGCTGACCTAAAAATTAAATAAAACTCTGCTGGTTTGCCAATATTTTGGTATGATTAAAAAGAGCCGTTATTCAATATCGCTGTTGATATTTATATTCATTGTTCAGGTTTTTATTTATTATCTTTTATTTAAAGAAAGATTGTTTTATTATTTTAATATTAATACCCATGTCCATTCAATAGATGCTTTAAGGTTTTATAATCTTCTCTATCTTAGAAGTCCATTTCAAAATATAATCCATCAATTTTTTTCCCCGGGGCATTGGCCAAGATTACATTATGCTTTCACCGCTCTATTTATAAGTTTATTTGGAAGAAATTATATGAGTATGGCTATGGTGAATGTTTTGTATCTATTAATACTTATGATTTCTGTATATGGTATAACCATTGAGATTACAAAAAATAGATGGTGTGCCTTATTATCTTCTTTTCTAATCTCGGCATATCCGGGAACAATACAATTTATGAAAATTTTTGAACTTCCAATAGGTGTTATTGCTTTTACCTCTTTATCAATTTATTTTTTAATTTTAAGTAATTATTTTAAGAAAACTATTTATACTATTTTATTCGCTATATTTGTTTGTTTTTCTATGTATATGGACAGAGCCACGCCTATTATTTTTATCATAGGCCCTGTTGGGTATACATTGTATAGGGCTATAAAGGAAATAAGGAGCAAAAATTTTGATAAAAAAATTTCTTTGAATATTTTTTTAATGTCGCTAATTATCTTCATTATCTTAAGCCCGTTTTATATAACATGGATTAAATGCTATTTATTAGACAAAAATAGATTTTTAGCTATGAGCGGTGTATGGACTGGCCATAGTAGAACTGAAGTTTGGAAGCAGGTCATTAATTTTAGCTCTCCTTTCTTTTTTAAAAGAATATTTTTCTATTTAACCGTATTCCCAAATTGGCTTCTAGGAAGCTTTTGGTCAATCCTTTTTTTGTGCAGTATACCCTTATTTTTAAAAAATAAATATCGCCATACTTATATTTTTCTATGGTGGTTGATATTACCTATTATATTCTTTACTATTATTCCCAAGAAGGATTTTTCATATATAATGCCTGTCCTTTCTCCTATCGCGATAATGACTTCTATAGGATTTTATAGTTTAAAAAATCATTTGTTAAGAATTTGTAGTTTGGCAATAATTTTTTTATTTGGGATTGCACAGTTTATCATTTTTGTATTTTGTTTAGACACAAGACCAAATTCATTAATTAGAAGGAAATTATTTACAAATATTAATATGGCGAGAAGCGACCCCATTATATTTGATGCTATCCCTCCAAATTTTGGCAATAATAAGAATAAGAACTTTTGCCGATGGGTTTCCAAAGATGTCATTAAATTTTTACCTTTAAATGGGAAGTTTAAAATTGCTATAGTTAAAATGAGAGGAATTACATGGGGGGATTATTTACTTGGAGTGTTTATGTTATTACGCAATCCCCTTGCCGATGTATTACTATTATTTCTGCCCCCTGAATGCGAACAGTTTATTTCCTCAGGCAGTGACTACGTGGTGTTTGTAAAAAGGACAGATTTTCAAGAAGATTTAAATAGCGCGGTAAAAGGCTGGGTCGCTTTCTATGATATTAATTTAGATAAGTTTAAGATCAACCTTTACGATTATGCTTTAGTTTGCAAAAAGTTACATCCTGATTTGCCAATCGAAATAGAAATTTACAGCAAGTCTTCATTAGAATGATTATACTTGGTATTTCTGACAATCACGATAGTGGCGCTTGTTTAGTTAAGAATGGGGAAATAGTCTCTGCTATCAATGAAGAGAGGATTAGCCGCGAGAAACTTAAAGGCGGGTTCCCTTATTTATCTATTGAGAAAGTTATTCAGGAAACTGGGGTTTCTCCTCACGAGATTGGTTTTATTGTCCTAGCCTCAATCATGACGCCTTCATTTTTTTTAAGATTATTAGATAATTTTCATGATAATTTACGGAGAGACTCGTCTTCTTTTAGCTACCTTTTAAATTTATACATTATTTATCAGGTATTGGTCCATAAGCTTAAAATTCCGGAAGTTTTGGAAAAATATTTATCAATTAAAATTATCATGAAAAAACTTAGCAAACTGAATATTAAAGCGCCGGTTATTTGTATCGATCATCATTATGCGCACGCTTGTTCCGCTTATTATACTGCAAGAAATGATTGCGAAACTCTGGTTTTCACTGCCGATGCTATGGGCGACGCCTTAAGCGTGACTGTAAACATCGGTAAGGAAAATAACGTTAAAAGAATATTTGCTCAGACGGGTTTTAGTTCTATGAGCACTTATTATACAAGATTGACAGAGTTCTTGGGTTTTCAGCCGGTCCGGCACGAAGGTAAAATTACCAGTCTCGCAGGTTATGGAAAATTTTTTAGCGAAGCCTTAAACCTGGCGAAAAGACAATTTCGGTTTGTCGAGCGTAAAAAAGGCTTTAATTTTAAAAATCATTTTTTAAAAGAAAGTATCGATAATAGTTTCCATAAAAAACTTAAAAAATACTCCCGTGAGGACATAGCTTATAATTTTCAGAAAAATTTTGAGCAGGAAGTAGTAAATTTTGTGGAATTTTGGGCTAGGGAGACAAGGATTCCCAATGTGGGTTTAGCAGGAGGGGCTTTTGCTAATGTCAGCCTCAATGAAAGGATAAATAAAATTAATGACATCAATAAATTATATATCTTTCCGCATATGGGAGACGGAGGGCTATCTTTAGGGGCAGCATTGGCGTTTCTAAAGCCCGCTCCTTTTTATTTCAAAAATATATATTTAGGTTCAGAATACGATAATCGATACATTGGTAAAATTCTTAGCGCCTCAGGCCTTAATTATTCTTTCTTAGAAGAAGAAGATTTATGTCATAAAATAGCAAATATTCTCTATGCGGGTAAAGTTGTGGCTCATTTTAATGGCAGGATGGAATACGGCCCTCGAGCCTTAGGAAATCGTTCAATCCTTTATAGGGCAGATGACCCAAGCTGTAGAGATTGGTTAAATGTTAAATTAAAAAGGTCGCATTTTATGCCTTTTGCTCCAGTTAGCCTTGATAGAGAAGTAGATAACTTATATCTAGATATGGACAAAATTAGATATACGTTGCGTTTTATGAACGTTGCCGTGGATTGTACGCAAGAGATGAAAATGAAATGCCCCGGTGCCGTTCATGTTGACGGGACAGCCCGGCCGCAAATTTTACATAATGAAGATAATCCGCGTTTATACAGAATGCTCGAAATATATAAGAATCTCAAAGGCACCTCTACAATTATAAATACCAGCTTCAACAGACACGAAGAACCCATTGTTTGTTCTCCCGAAGATGCTATGAAGTCATTTTTGGAGTGCGACCTTGATTATTTGGTACTGAATAATTTCCTTGTGTGTAAACAATAAAAAATAGAAGTGAGCAAAATTTTAATTCCCAATCGGTGAAAAGAGTATTTATAGTCTATTTTTAAATAGAACTATTCAAAACTCAGAGGCACATACTATAGGATATAAAGAAAGAAGGATGAAAACAAGTCTTTAATTTTAATGATTAGATTAAAAACGGATAAAAGATATTATTAACAATGAAAAAAATAATTTTTATTACCCGCGAAGGATATAATTTATCTGGGGCAAGAATAAGGTGCTATAATTTTGCCAGAGAGTTAAGGAAATGTGGTATAGATACTGAAGTATTTTCCTTTGCAGATAATTTAGGAGCAAAATATGGAGAAAAAGAATTTAAGATGTCTTCTATAGGTAAGATCAAATATAATATTGAAGCCTTTAGAATACTCTTGAAAAAAGAGAAAAACTGTGTTTTTTTTATGCAGAGGTTAAACTATCATACATTGGCTCCTTTTTTAGTATCTTTATTGAAAAAAAATAAATTTATATTTGATTGCGACGATTGGAATATACGTGAAAATCCGATTTATTATCTGGGAATCTATCCCAGCTCTAAAATGGAATATTTGACTAGGAAAATTGCCAGATACTCAGACATCTGCATTGTTGCCAGTAAATTTTTAGAAGAATATTTAGGTAAATTTAATTCCAATATTTTCTATATACCGACAGGTGTAGATACCGATATGTTTAGATCCCAGAACAATAATTGTGATAGTCCAAACATAACGTTTTCTTGGATTGGCACTGTTTATCTTAAGGAAATGGGAGAGAATATTAGATTCATCTTAGATTGCTTCTTATTATTAGCCAACAAATATGAGAATATTTTTCTGGATTTTATGGGAGAGGGTAAATATTTTACTGATATAAGAAATGGACTTAATAATTTCAGATTTAAGGATAGGGTAAGATTTTATTATTGGATTTCTCCAGAAAAAATTCCCAATTATCTATCGAATATTGATATTGGCCTTTTGCCGTTAATTCAGAATACAAAATTTAATCAAGCAAAGAGCCCAACCAAACTTTTCGAATATATGGCAATGGCAAAACCAACCGTATCAAGCAATATTGGAGAGGCGCCCCACATCATTAAAGATGGGGATAATGGGTTCCTAGCAAATACAAAAGAAGAATTTATAGAGAAAATGCAGACCCTAATTGAAAATCGTAACTTACGTCAACAGATAGGAGAGAAGGCTCGTCAGACTGTAGAAGATAATTATTCGCTAAAAGTTTTAGGGGAAAGATTATACGAAATATTAAAAACGCTTTAATGTCTGAAATATCTATAATTATATTAACGTTTAACAGCATAAAATTCGTCAAGTCTTGCTTAGATTCTATATTTAGCCAAGATCGCCAGAACTTTGAAACAATTGTTGTAGATAATGGCTCAAATGATGGCACAACTAATTTTATAAAAGAAAAATATCCGCAGGTTATTTTAATTGAGAATAAAGATAACCTGGGGGCTTGTAAGGCAAGAAATCAAGGGATAGAGATTGCGAGAGGCAAATTGGTTTTGACCATAGATTGCGATATAGTTTTAGAAAGAGTTTTTCTCTCCCGGATAGTAGAAGCTATAAAAATTGCACCTACTTATGTAGGAATGATACAACCGAAGATATTAAATTTCGATAAGCGAACAATCTATTCTTGCGGGATTTATCTTTCTTGGTTAAGGAGATTCTATGATATTGGTAAAGGCAAGTTTGATAATGGACAATTTGATAAGCCACAATATATTTTTGGTGCCTGTTCTGCCGCTGCGCTTTATAGACGAGAGATGCTTGAAGCAATTAAGGAAGATATAGGCTATTTTGATGAAAGATTCTTTTTTTTAGTTGAGGATGTAGATTTGGCTTGGCGGGCACAGAAAAAGGGTTGGAGAACGCTATATCATCCTGAGGCGGTATGTTGCCATTGTGGGAATAGCTCTTCTCTAAATAAATCACTGCGCCAATTCCTCTGTTGGAGGAATCGAATGTTTATGTTAAAGAAATACCGGTTAAATAGATTTAAATTAACTGTCATTTATTTATTCTACGATTTGCCCCGCCTATTTGTTCTTTTCCTATCTAATGCTTATGTGCGTAATATGGTTTTAAATAGAAACAACGGCAATATTGCTTGTTATAATTAATTGCGAGATGAATAGCGATTCATACTTAGATGAATTAGAAAGTAAAAGCATCTATATTATTCGGGAAGCTTATTGGGAATATAGAGATAAATTAGCTTTATTATGGAGCATGGGTAAAGATTCAACCACGCTAGTTCATTTGACAAGAAAGGCATTTTTGGGTGATGTATTCATCCCGGTTATTCATATAGACACAACTTTTAAATTTCAACAGATTTATGAATTCCGAGATAGATATGCCAAGAAGTGGAATCTGAAGTTAATGATCGCTAGTAATGTTATGGCCTTAAAAGAAGATATGTCACCTGAAAAAGGAAGGTTTAATTGTTGTAATGTATTAAAGACCGAGGCCTTGAAGCAAATAATCGAAAGATATAATTTTAAGGCTTTACTTTTAGCCATAAGAAGGGATGAACATGCTATTAGAGCTAAAGAAAGATATTTTTCCATACGGGATATAGATTTTAAATGGGATTATCAAAATCAACCCTTGGAACTGTGGGCAGAGTATTATAGGTCCGAAGGTGAAATAGGCACACATTTTAGAATACATCCTTTACTGCACTGGCGAGAAATTGATATATGGAGGTATATAAGAAAAGAGAGGTTACCAGTAGTGGATCTTTATTTTGCTAGAGGAGGTAAAAGATATCGTAGTATCGGATGCGAATGTTGTTGTCAACCTATTGAATCATCGGCTAACACTATTGACAAGATTATCAAAGAAATTCAGAATACCGCAATAGCGGAAAGGTCTGGCCGAGCCCAGGATAAAGAGAAAGAATACATGATGCAAAAACTAAGGTCCCTTGGTTATATGTAAAAATGATATTTGATGGATGTAAATAAATATATGAATAAGGTAATGTTTGTATTTTTAATTAATACTATTCTTGTTTGTTCATCTGGTTGCGAATATTCTAATAAAAATAGACCCAAAGTATTATTAATTGGAGTTGATGGAGCCAGTTGGAATGTTATGACGCCCTTAATAAAGAAAGGAAAACTACCGAACATTAAGAAGTTAATGGACAGAGGAAGCTGGGGAAATTGTGAGTCAGTTTGGCCTTTCTATAGTGAAGTAGTTTGGACCAGTATTACAACTGGAAAACTTCCTGCAAAACATGGGATTACAGATCGTTTGCTACAGGATCCAGATACAGGTGTAGCCGTTCCGCCCACTAGTAATTTAAAGAAGGTCAAAGCTATATGGGATATATTAAGCGAAAGTAATAAGAGGGTTGGGATAATGAATTTTATGGTGACTTGGCCTGCTGAGAAGGTCAATGGAGTTGTGATTTCAGACAGGATTTTAGATATTAACGGTTTAGATTATTTAGCAGAAGACAGATCTTACCCAAATTTTAAAGAAATTTGTTCTCCGACGGAGTTTGAAAGATTCAAAAATATAAAAGAAAGTATTTTTTCTGGCATAAAGGAAGACAGATTTCCAAATTTCTGGTGGTCGATTGAAAATATAGATAATTTCATGATTAACTTTTCCAAATACCTATTAAGAAAGAAAAATTTTGATTTTTTTTGTCTTTACATTAGAGGTATCGATATTGCTTCATATAACTTTTGGCAATTTCTTTTTCCCGAAGGTCTTCACATATCCGAAGATGATATTCAAAGATATAAAGATATAATTAATAATTATTACATTTGGTGCGATAGGGTTATTGGCGATATATTTAAGGAGGCAGGCAAAGACACCGTTGTTTTTATTGTCTCTGACCACGGATTTACCGCCACGCCAAAATACAGCCGTCTTTTTTCAAAGGTAGATTACCTCTTAGAAATCAGCGAAATAAATAAAATTAGCGAAGGCTCTCAAACGGCTATTCTAAAGAATGAGCCTGCAGATATACATTCCTTTGGAAAAAATATAGAGATAATCGGTAATCTTTCTGAAAAAGAGTTCTCTGAACTAAGGGAAAAAGCCAAAAATACTTTAAAGAATATAGTGGTTAAGGAAACAGGAGACCATCTTTTTAGCAATCTCGAAGATACGAAAAACGGTTTCCTAATCAAGGCACCGAAGTCATTTATGGAAAAAAATTTAGCATACCATATTATAGTTAATAAAAAAGAATACAAGATTAATGACTTATTTATTAACAATGTTTATCTCGGAGAACATAGCAATCCAGCAATAATTATTATTTCTGGAGAGCATATCTTGCGTAATAAAAAAATTATGAGTGCAAATATATACGATATAACTCCTACAATTTTGTATTATATGGGAATTCCAATAGCAAAGGATATGGATGGTAAGGTTTTATTGGAAGCTATAGAAGAAGATTATATTAAGAGAAATCCCATTCGCTATATTGATACCTATGAGACAGCTAAAGATAAAACTGTTCAAAAGCCCATTCGTTCTCTTTTCGATGAAGAGAGGATAAAAGAGAAAATGCGTTCGCTAGGATATATAAATTGAATTATAAGCATGAAAGGTTATTCTAGAATTGTGGTAGCTGGTGAGGTTGACTCAGGTAAATCTACATTAATTGGTAGATTTTTATTCGAAATGGGTTCGCTTTCTCAAGAAACCATGAGCGAGGTGGAGAATGTTTGCCAAAGGTTAGATCGTGATCTTGAGTTTGCTTATTTATTAGATAGCTTGGAAGAAGAAAGAATAAATCAATTGACCATAGATACAACACAAGTGTTTTGTAAGAGTAAGAAAAACAGAGATTTTGCATTTATAGATGTTCCTGGGCATAAGCAATTACTTAAAAATATGCTTTCTGGTAGTACTTACGCTACTACAGCCATATTGGTTGTGGACGTAGTAAAATCTTTAGATGAAGGGACAAGAAGGCACTTTAATATTTTGAATTTTTTGGGGATAGATAAAATTATCCTTGCTTTAAATAAGATGGATTTGGTAGGCTTTAATGAGGATACTTTTAATAAAACACAGGAAGAGATCTCAGTGTTTTATAACGCGTTAGGAATAAAGCCTACGTATATTATTCCTATTTCTGGGAAGCAAGGAGACAATCTTTTGAAAAAGTCCCTAAGGATGCCATGGTATAAAGGCGCAACGCTTTTTGAAGCGTTAGATAAAATGAATAAAAGGCTGAAAGAAGAAAAAAACGGTGATTTTTATTTTCCTATTCAGGATGTTTATTGTATAAATAAAGAAAAGATATGTGTTGGAAATATTATCTCAGGCCAAATAAAAAGAGGAGAAATTGTGAATATACTGCCTTTAAATAAATTATCTAGGGTAAAGAAAATAATAGTCTTTGATAAAACTAAATCTTCAGCCAAAACCCCAGAGTCCATTGGGTTGGTATCGGCTAAAATAGATAATTTACAGCGCGGACAGGTTATATATAGAGGAAATCATCCAGGAGTTGTCACTCAAATTTTGGCTAAGATTTTTTGTGTTGAACCTTTACGTATTGGGGAGTCATTTATATTTAAATGCGCAACACAAAAAACTAATTCCATTATTAAAAAGATAAATTATGTTCTTGATATTACTGACTCAAGCGGCAGTCGGGAAGCAAAAGATCTAAAACAGACAGATGTTGCTGAAGTAGTCATTAATACAGAAGAACCAGTTACGGTAAAGAAATTTCGTCAGTTAAATACATTGGGTAGATTTATTCTTCAGCGTGAAAAAGAAATTTGCGCAGTAGGGATTATTCCTTAAGATTAGATACTGTAAATGCTTAATTATTATGTTGATCCAGGCTCAGGGTTTGTCTTTGTGCAAAACACATTTTTCTTATGGGGTATAATTTTAGGGATATTTGGTAGTATATTATTTTTCTTAAGATTTTTTTTAAAATTTATAAAGAAATTTCTTTGGTTTTTTTTTATTTTATTAGTCATTTCAATCATCGGAGGACTAATGCTGCATAGAAATGTAACAAATAAAAAAGTTATAATTTTGGGAATCGATGCTATGGATCCACAGATTACCGAGAAACTGATGCAAGGAGGAAGACTTCCAAATCTTGCTTATTTAAAGACGAAAGGTAGCTATTCTTATTTAAAAACTACCATTCCTTCTGAGTCTGTGGTTGCCTGGACAAGCTTTGCTACTGGTTTAAATCCCGGAAGTCACGGAATATTTGATTTTATTATGCGTAATCCAGAAAATTATCTTCCTTACTTAAGTTTAAATGAAATCTCAAATATACAAGGTAGAATTAGAATTCAGTTCCGAAGAAAAGGCCCAACTTTCTGGGAGATTCTCTCTGAAAATAAAATTTCCAGTTATATCTATTTCTGCCCTAATACCTTCCCTGCGCAATCTTTATTAGGCAAGATGCTTTCGGGCATGGGCGTTCCGGATATTTCTGGAACAATGGGTAGGTTTTCTTTCTATACCACAAAAGCATTATCCGAAGAAGATAAAGATAGTCGAGGGAAAATTATCCACGTAGAATCTAGAAATAATATAATTAATACAGCAATCTATGGACCTAAAGTAGCCTCGGGTGTATCCATTAATGAAAGTACAATTCCTTTAAGGATTACTTTGGCCCCAGATGAAAAAGAGATATACCTTGAATTTAAAGGGAATCAGCTCTTTCTTAAAGAAGGCAATTGGAGTGTTTGGCAAAAGACATCTTTTAAAATAGGCCCTTTTAAGATAGTACGCGGTATCTTAAGATTTTATCTAAAATCCATTAAACCAGATTTTGAATTATATGTAAGCCCTATAAACTTTGATCCACAAAGGCCGTTTTTCCCCATTTCCTATCCTTATAATTATTCTAAAAAATTGGCTAAAAAAATCGGCCTTTACTATACCCAGGGCATGCCTCATGATACTTGGGCTTTGACCGAAAACAGATTAGATGAAAAAGCATTTTTAGAGCTTACAGATGAGATTTTAAGAGAGAATGAAAGAATACTACAAGATGGATTAAAGGAATTTAAAGGAGGGGTCTTCTTTTCCTATTTTGAGACTTTAGATATAATCCAACATATGTTTTGGCGTTACTTGGATACACGACACCCTCTTTATGAAGATAGTTCTTTATATAAAGACACTGTTTTTAAATATTATGAGAAAATCGACCATATTATTGGTGAGGTATTAAAGAATCTTGATAGAAGTACAACCTTAATCGTATTATCCGACCATGGGTTCAGTTCTTTCCGCAAGTGCGTCCATCTAAATCGCTGGCTTTTAGAGAATGGTTACCTATTTCTAAAACCAGGGATAAAAGAAAGCAAAGAATTTTTTGAAGATGTAGATTGGTCTAAGACCAAGGCATATGCTTTAGGTTTTGGTGGGATATACCTAAATAGGATTGGTCGAGAGCATAATGGAGTAGTAAATGAATCAGAAATCCAGGATTTAAAGCAGGCAATCAAAGAAGGCTTAAAACAATTTCAGGATCCCCAAAACGCAGACAAGATAATAAGAAATGTTTATGCTCAAGAGGATATATTTGAAGGGCCCTATATTAAGGACGCTCCCGATTTATTTGTGGGTTTTAATATCGGGTACCGAGCTTCATGGCAGACTGCTTTGGGTGGCGTTCCCGCGCTTCTTATCGAAGACAACAAAAAAAAATGGAGTGGTGACCATTTAATTGATCCTACTTTGGTTCCCGGCATCATATTTATAAACAGAAAGATAGATTTAAATAATCCATCACTTATAGATATCGCTCCTACAATACTATATCTATTTGGTATCACTAATGTTAAAGAAATGCCGGGCAAGATTTTATTTAAAAATGAGAATAAATAAAAGATATAAGCTGATTTTATTTATTCTGGTTTTTCTTTCGATAGGAAGTTTTTTTTTCTTAAAAATACAAGCGTTCGTCCGTCCCAACATTATTCTTATTACTGTCGATGCCTTAAGGTCTGACCATTTGAGTTGCTACGGTTATAAAAGAAATACATCACCAAATATTGATAGGATTGGACAAGAAGGTATTTTATTTACACAGGCGATTTCAGCATCATCTCATACACCGCCATCAATCGGAACAATTTTGACATCGAATTTTCCGTATGTCCATTCGTTAGTGTTGTGGGGTGATTCAATACGTAAAGATATCACAACTATTGCGGAACTTCTAAAATCCGAAGGATTTCTAACAATTTTCATTGGAGGGAATCAAAATTTCTCAAAAGGATTACACGGAATAAACAGGGGCTTTGACATATTTTTTGAAGAAGAATCAAAAGTAAATTTAATTACAAATAAGGCATTAGAACTTATAAACAAATCTAAAAATAGACCGTTTTTTTTATGGATTCATTATATGGATGCCCACTCTCCTTATCTACCTATACCTCCGTATGATAGATTATTTATAAATGATGAATTCTATGATACTAAAAAAAGTCTACCCATTGTAGAAAATTTTTCAGATTGTTACGGTTATAATGGTATCCCAGTATTCATAGCGACAAAAAAGAATGGAATAGATAATCCTGACTACTATGTTTCGCAGTACGATGGCGCTATAAGAACCATAGATACATACATAGGAATGTTGATTAACAGATTAAAAATGCTTAAGATATATAATAGAACTTTAATAATTATTAGTGCGGATCACGGAGAAATGTTGGGAGAGCACGGATACTTCTTCCATCACGGATGTTTTTTGTATGAAGAGTTAATTAGAATCCCGCTAATTATAAACTTTCCAAATTTAACTCATAAAATTATTAATACACAGATAAATGCTCATCTCGATATTGCTCCAACAATTTTAGATATCCTAAAGATTAGGAAAGCTAAGACAATGATAGGCTCAAGTTTATTACCGTTAATTCTAGGAAAAAATAGGTATCCGCATAAGTATGTTTTTGTAGATGAAGGGGTTACAAAAAAGTGTGTCAGAACTGATGAATGGAAGCTAATATACACCAATCGTAGTGATAAAGAAGAATACGAACTCTATAATCTAAAAGGTGATCCTCAAGAACTAAATAATCTCGTTTCAGCAGAAAAGGAAAAGTTTGGATTTTTAAAACAGAAATTAGATGATTATAAACAGGTAGGTCCTCAAAATAAAAAATCTAAAGCCTCATTAGATGAAGCAACCCAAGAAAGATTAAGGTCTCTAGGGTATCTTCAGTAATAAATAATTTTTATTTAAATATGAAATAAAAAACTAAAAACTATCTTAGATAACGAACCAAAAGGCAGATTAAGGTCTCTAGGAAAAGTTTTCATTATATTATAAAGAAAATAGACAAGATTATTTCCTATATGAAGATACTAATGTGTAATAAATTTCATTTCATTGTTGGTGGCACAGAGAGATATTTATTTGATTTATCTGAAGGTCTCAAGAGATTAGGACATACTATTATCGATTTCTCTACTAAAAATAGGGGGAACTTTTATTCTGAATATTCAGATTATTTTGTTGAAGGTAGCGATTTTTCAAAAGGTTTGAGGCTAAATAGCATCAGTGATGCCAGAAAAGCCATTAATTTTATTTATTCTTTTCAAGCGAGAAAGAATATTGAATGCCTTATTGAAAGATATAGGCCAGACGTTGCGCATATACACAATATCTACCATCATATCTCTTCTTCTATAATTCATTCGCTTAGGAAAAAAGGTATCCCGGTACTGATGTCAGTGCATGATTATAAACTTATATGTCCGAATTATTCTTTATTTACCAATAACGAACTTTGTGAACGGTGCAAGAAATATAATTATTATAATGCAATAATATATAAATGTATAAAGGAATCACGAATAGCAAGCATTCTTACCTGTTTAGAAATGTACTTTTGTAAAATATTAAAGATATATGAAAAGAATGTAGATTTATTCATTGCCCCTTCTAAATTCATACAAAATAAATTAGTGGATTTCGGTATAGATAGAGAGAAAATTTTTTATTTGCCATATGCAATAAATCTTAACCGCTTCAGAGTCAATTTTGAACCAGGAGAATATATCCTTTACTTTGGTAATATATATTATAAAAAAGGTGTGCATCGGTTATTGGCAGTGGCAAAACAATTTAAACACATACCTATTAAAATAATAGGAGAAGGTCCTTATAAAAAAGCATTGCAGCAACTTATTTCTGAATATAATTTATCAAATGTAGAATTTTTAGGCCATAGGCCAATAGACGAACTTATAAGTTTTATCCCTGGAGCGCGTTTGGTGATTGTTCCTTCTCTGTGGTATGAAGTGGCAGGATTAACTATATATGAAGCATTTGCTTCAGGAAAATGTGTGGTTGCTTCTAATATCGGGGCTATACCTGAGATTATTAAAGATGGCGTAAATGGAATATTATTTAATCCTTTTGATGAACAAAATATGTTAGAGAAGATAGAATATCTTTTAAATAGCCCCCAGAAAATAAAAGAGTTAGGAAAGAATGCTTTTGATATGATAAATGAATATAACAATCCTATTTACCATTACGAGACATTATTAAGCGTATACAATAATTTACTAAATAAGAATAAAAATTAGCAAAAATGGATATATTATTCTTAATACCGCCTATAGGATTAAATAGTAGAAAAACATCCGTAGATAGGGTCTATGGTTGTAACTATGGGTTTGATTATAAACCACCAATACATCTTCTTGTCTTGGCTACCATAGCAAAACAATCAGGCCATACTGTCAGATTATTAGATTGTCCTGCAGAGGGCTATAATTTAAGGAAATTCATTGATTATTTAAAAAAGAAAAATTCGATTGATATGGTAGTATTTTTTACTGTATGGTTATCAAAGAACGAAGACCTCTTTGCCGCAGAAATCATCCACAATATGTTTAGTAATATAACAATAATATTTACAGGGCCTTATCCTACCTGGAAGCCGGAATTGTTTCTAAAAGGTAATAATTATGTTGTAATAAGGGGAGAATCGGAGAAGGCATTCATAGAGATTGTGGAGAAGGGCGAATGGGAAGAAAATATCTTCCATCAAATTAGAGGGTTGTCATTTCTCAAAGATAGTCAAATTGTAAATAATATTTCACAAGAACTAATCGATATCAATACGATACCTATTCCGGACCGCGCGTTGCTTAAAGGGGATTATATATTTAATAGAATAAATGCATATCCGGCAACAATTATGTGTGTTTCGCGGGGATGTTCGTATAATTGCACATACTGTGCTCCTCATGCTTTGGATCAAGCGATTGAATTGGAATATGCGAGGGTACATTCAAGAAAGCCACCTTTAAGACTGCAAACAAAAGAAAAAGTCATTACTGAATTTAAAGAAATAGCTTCACTGGGTTACAAAGGAGTAGAAATATGCGATAATCAATTTGTCTGGGATAAGACAAGAACCATAGAGATATGTAATGCCATACAACACCTACAATTAAGTTGGATATGTTATGCTCGAGCAGATCACCTAAAGGAAAAAGAGATGCTAAGCTCAATGTGTCGTGCGGGCTGTAAATTAATTTATATCGGAACAGAATCTTTCAATCAGAAAATTTTAGATGATATTAATAAAGATATGAATGTAAAAAGCATCTACGAAGCCATTGAATTAGTAAGAGAATTCGGAATTAAGCCAGAAGTATCGATTTTAGTAGGCGCATCTGGCCTTGAAACAGAGGAAACAATTCTTAGCAGCATTCAAGCGGCTCGAAAACTAAAGACAAATTTTATACATTACAGCATCGCCTCGCCTTTACCAAATACTCATTTATATAAGATTGCTAAAGAAAAAAGGTGGATAAAAACAGGAGAATTTACCCCAATTGATAATATCAGAGATGCACTTCTCGATTTACCTTATATCAAAGCAGAAAGATTAAAAAAAATAATACGGGAATGCTATGCCAAACAATACTTGTCTTTGCGGTTTATTACACAACAGATATTAAGTCCGTATTTTTTCAAAAGATTTATCTTCAAGTTAAAGACGCTGGGTAGATTAATAAGATACCTAACATTTTAGACGATAATTTTTATGAAAATAGCCATTGTTGGTACTAGGGGTGTTGCTGTAACCTACAGCGGTATAGAGACATCGGTAAATGAGACTTCCAGACGCTTGGCCGAAAAAGGGCATAAGGTTGTAGTTTATTGTCGAAGCCCCAATAATAGAGAATTTCCAACCCAGTCATTTCAAAATATCAAATTAGTTTATATTCCTACTCTACACAGCAAGCATTTTGGAACATTTATTCATGTTCTTTTTTCTACATTGCACCTTTTATTTTCCGATGTTGATATTGTTCATTTTCATGCCCTTGGGCCATCAATTTTTTCATTCTTACCACGATTATTCAGTAAAAAAACGTTGGTTTCGGTTCATGGTTTAGATTGGAAAAGAAAGAAATGGAAATATGCTGCGAGGTTGTTCCTAAAACTATGTGAATATCCTGCCATTTATTTTCCGAATAAAACTATAGTGGTCTCTAAAACTATTAAAAATTATTTTGAGGGGAAGTTTAAGAAAAAGGTATATTATATCCCTAACGGTGTTAATATCTGTTCCGAAGATAGAAATATTCAAGAAAATGTTAATAAAACTCGATATATACTTTTTGTAGGTAGGTTAGTTCCAGAAAAAGGGATACATTATTTGATTAAGGCTTTTAACGAACTTAATACGGGCATGAAATTACTAATTGCAGGAGAATCGAGTTTTACCGATGAATACGTATCATATTTGCACAGCATTTCCGGACCGCATATAGAATTTTTGGGATTTATCGAGCCTGAAATGCTTAAGGAATTATATAGGAATGCTTATGTGTTTGTATTGCCTTCCGAAGTCGAAGGCTCTCCGATTTCCTTATTAGAAGCAATGAGCTATAGCAAGTGCATTCTTGTAAGTGATATCCCTGAGTGCCTGGAGATTATAGGGGATTGCGGTGTTTATTTTAGGTCGAGTGATTATTTGGATCTAAGGGATAAATTAAGATATTTAGTTGATAATCCCGATGTAGTTGGTCAGATAGGATCGAGAGCAAAAAAACGCATAGATGAACGATATGTGTGGGATCCTATAATCGATGAATTAGAAAGATTGTATAATTCTTTGCTTAACTGTACATAAAAATGGAGAAAGTCACTCTTTATATCCCTTGCTATAACGCCGAAGATACTATTAAGGAGTGTTTAGAAAGCATTATAAGCCAATCGTATGAAATAGATGAAATATTAGTAATCGATGATGGCTCAAATGACCGTTCTGTTGAAATTGCAAAAAAATATCCTGTCAGAATTATAAACCATAAGGAAAATAAAGGATTAGCAGCAAGTAGGAATACCGCTTTTAGAGAAGCTAATAATGAATTTGTTGCTTCTCTCGATGCTGATTGTGTTGCAGATTCTCAGTGGTTAGGAAGACTTATGGAGCACTTTACAGACAATGATATTGCGGGTGTTGGAGGCACGCTTATTGATAGGTATGTTTTAACAACTGCAGACATATGGCGGTCAGTGCATATGGCACAACATTGGGGTGACGAGTTAATTGAATACCCACCATTTTTATATGGTAATAATACTCTATTCAAAAAAAAATGTATAGAGAAAGCCGGTTTTTATAATGAGGAATATAAAACTAACTATGAAGATGTAGAACTTTGTATGCGGCTATATAATTACGGATTCAAGCTCATATATAATCCTAAGGCAAAAGTAGAACACTCGAGAAAAGATAACATCAATTCTGTTTTGTTTTCTTATTGGAGTTGGTTTCATTATGAACATATGATTTCGAATCAAGTTAATAGATTGTCTCGTAGGATAGCTGTGATATTAGGTAGGATAGTAGAGTATACAGAAATCTCCCAAGGTTTTTTTAGGGAGGATTTTAGAGAGAGAAAATATAAATTATTACCCATGGATTTTTTATTTATATTATATTGCTGGTGGTTTGATTTAAGGCATTGCGTTAAGTCTATGGACGTTATTAGTAAATAGAAAATGAAAGAGACTATAATTATAACTGTAATAATTCCTACCCATAACTGCAAAAATAATCTAAAAAATGTACTCGCCTCACTTTGCAATCAGTCTTATCCAAAAGATAAATATGAGATTATTATTGTTGACGACGGTTCTACTGACGGTACCCAACAGTGGGTTGAATTGCAACGGCAAAGTTGTCTCTGTAGTTTGAAGTACCTTTTTCAACAAAACAGAGGTCCGGCTGCTGCAAGAAATCTTGGCATTAGGGATGCGTTGGGTGATATTATTGCATTTATAGATTCAGACTGTACTGCTTCCCATACCTGGATAGAAGAAATAGTAAAAGGTTATGATAGTGATAGAGTGGCTGGAATAGGGGGCACAATTAAAGCACTTCCAAAAGCTTCAGAAATTAGTCAATACTGCGCATATATTAAAATGAACGAGCAGCCCTTAATTGATGAAACCGGCATCGTTTATCTAATAACAGGCAACGCCTCTTTCAGGAAAGACTGTCTAAATCTAGTGAAAGGTTTTGATGAGCGTTACGATTTTCCAGGCGGAGAAGACCCGGATTTATGTTATCGTCTAAAGAAAGAGGGCTATATTTTTAAATATAATAGAAATGCAGTTGTGTATAATCATCATAAAGAAACAGTCCGAGAACTTATTAAAACTTATTTTAATTATGGCAAAGGAGATGCATTTTTAGTTTCGCGTAGATTCTCGGGTTGGGATTTTTTTTCTGTTTCTAGTATGCAATATTTTATATTTTTTCTAAAGGCATTAGGCATGATGATGATAAAGTCTTTGAACTATATAAATCTTTTTTTAAAGTTTCTTAAAATACCTTTTAAAATGTTATTGTATTATGGAAAAGGATTAAATGCCAAGAAAAGCTTTCTGTATGCCTTTCTAGATTATGTCAGAGTATTTTCTTTTGTCCAGGGCCGCTTTTCGGGTTATATGATAGCTAAATGCAAGGGCCTTAAAAAAGAAGATAGTTATTTATTAAGAAAATGAACATAATTAAAAAAATAGCTAAAAATAGCAGTATTATTATTTTAGGAAATATTGTAGATACTATTTGTAACATTATAATATCTGTTTCTTTAGCTCGATATTTCGGCCAAAGCGGCTTTGGCAAACTGTCTTTCTTGGCAATCTTTTTTTTCTTTCTTGCCTCGGCGGATAATCAATGGATAAGGCCTATTTTGGTCCGCGAGATGTCCAAGGATGAAAAAAACTGTCCCTATATTATTGGAAATGGATTGATTATTAAAGGATTAATATCTCTATTGGCGATTATCTTTTTTTGGTTTACGATTTGGACGCTTAAAGCGCCCACTGAGATTGTAACACTGGCTTTTTTCACTTCAATAGGCTTATTGATCGCATCCATAATTTCTTCTTATGAAACAATATTCCAAATAAAACTAAAAATGTTTTATTTTGTAAATTTTAATTTATTAAACAAAATCTTGCTCTTAATATTAATTTATATAGTTGCAGTCTGGAAAGGCGGTCTTTTTCTTTTCTATTTGTTATCGCTTCTTCCGAGTATAATTTTATTGTTGCAAGTTAAACATTATTCAGAAAAGATAATTAGGCCGAGATTTGAGATTGACTTTGCAATATGGCGTAAGATTTTTAAAGAGTCCTGGCCATTGGGATTGTCAGCTTTTTTTATATTCATTTATCATCGCATAGATCAGATTATTATTTTTCATTTGAAAGGACCGGATAAGGTAGGTTTATATTCTGTAGCAGTGAGGTTAGTTGAAAGTTTTAATATTGTCCCTATTGCATTGATGGCTTCAGTATTACCTTTGATGTCACAATATTATGAGTTGTCCAAAAATGATTTTGAGAGGATTTATCAGCTAAGCTTTAAATATCTGCTAATCTTTATTATTCCTGTAGCCAGTTATATTAGTATTTATTCCGATAATATAGTATCTCTTTTTTATGGAAAGGGATTTCTGCTTTCTGGCTCAGCTTTACGTATTTTAATTTGGGCTGAGGTTTTTGTATTTTTAGGCGTGGTTAATAATTCCATTTTAATTGCAGCTAACAAACAAAAAATCGATTCCATATTTACTGGAACATCAGCGTTCGTAAATATAGTTTTAAACTTAGTTTTGATACCTAAATATGGTATTGTTGGCGCAGCCATTGCTTCTCTTGTTTCTTATTCTATCGGTCCAATAATGGGTTATTTTATTCCCTTAACTAAAGCCTATTCGCGCTGTATGCTTTATTACTCAATGCGGCCTATTTTAGTTTCTTTATTAGTATTCTCTTTTATTTACTATAGTCGTTTTTCTTTCTTAACATCACTTATTATTGCGCCTTTAATATATCTACTAGTTATGTATTTCATTAAAGGTATTGATGGGGATGATATCTACCAATTGAATTGATTATTTATATATAATTTAACAATCAAGAATATTTTAATTGCGGAATTAAATGAGTGCGCAGGATAGGAGACACAATATTGTTTCTCACTGGTTGGATAAAGCATATGAAGATTGTTTACCGTATGTACCACCGGTGAGACTCGATATAAGTATAACTACTGCCTGTAACACAAAATGCGCATATTGTTGGCAACAAGAAAAGTCAGGCAGCTTACTTACTCTTGATATTGTATCCGGAGTAATTGATGCGATGTGTTCTTTAAAACCGCCTAAACTTAATTTAACAGGAGGAGAACCTACCATCTGGCCTGATTTTGAACGGCTGTTAGTATGTGCGAGAAAAGCCGGCATAAACAGCATTCTTTTATGTACCAACGGTTATCGTCTTCAGCGTCTTGAATTTGCTGAAAAAATAGTTAATTTAGGAGTGACTGCAATCAATGTTTCTGTGGATACGCTTAATCCTGATAAATTTAAAAAGTTGCGTGGTTATGAGTTTTCTGATTTTCAGCGGGTATTATCCAATTGTATTTTACTTAGAAGAAAATATCCAAATATTTACATTACTTTAGCTTCGGTTATGTCTAAGGCGGTCACCCCAGAAGAGCTCTTTGAGGTTAAGAACTTCTGTATAAATAATAACTTAGGATATTTTATGCAGACATTTGACAAAACCCATTACGACAACATAAATAAAGAATTCGCACTTACTCCGGAAGAAAGGAATTTATATGCACAGAGGCTATCTTGGCTTGAAGGAAGAGTAGGCGAGGTTGTAAAAAGAGTTCAGAATCCTTTGACTGAGGGTAATGAGACGGTAAAATGCTATAAAGGCATTACAACCGTAAAGTTGTTAAGCGATGGTTCAATAAGTTTTTGCTGGAACAGTAAGCCGATAGGGAATATATTAAAAAATTCTTTTATTGATATCTGGACATCTGATAGGGCACGGGAAGTGAGAAAATATATTCGAGATAAAAAATGTAAATGTGATTTTGATTGTGATATTTTTGAAAGCTTAGAGTTGTATGATTATATTTAACTTACTATAATTTTAGTTAATATATTTTAGTAGCTGTTCATTTATTCGAGTTATAGTTACTCAATAGAGATTTCTGCGTTGAAATATTTGTATTGACCGGGAGAAAATAAATTATTCGGTGGCAGATCCTTCTTAGTGCAACCAATAACCCGGCCGTTAAATAATTGGTCCGAGTTTTCGACGCTAGTGAGAGATGTAGAAGGCATTTGAAAAACGCGGAATTTAACTGATGGTAAGGATGTATTTGGAATATTGACAGCTTTTACGCCTACTCGGCAATTGATATTACCCTCCCAGAATTTTTTCCAGAGATTTTTTTCAAAATAATCAGAAAATATCCCATTTTCACCGCTCGAAACAAACCACTCTTTATATTTATCCGAAAGCATAAGTTTAAAATCTTCGGTCTCTATTTTAATTATATCTTGAACAGCCATTTTTACACGCCAATCTATAACCTTTCCCTCTTTTAATTCTATTTCCCATGTTTGTTCCACAGGAATAAACATCCATCTACCTTTAGTAATTAACGTTGTGCTATTGAGTTTTTTAACTGTCCAGGTTGCTTCCATCGAATCTCTCCAGTGCTGTAAGGAGAAAAGTGAAGTGTATAACCCAAGCCCCTTGGTTATTTCTGTTTCTTTACAAAATATGCGTACATGACCACTATCAAATAGTAGTTTTATATCGCCTTGTTGAATTGTTTGAGATTCAATAAGTTCAAGCTTATAAATATTTTGATATATAAACAGATCGCTGCCATCTGGTAGACGTAATGTTTCTATGAGCTTGAAACGGTTAATATTCTGATAGAAAATTGTTCTGGCTTTTTCTATTTTCTCCTTCCATAGAGGATTCGAATTGAAGACCCTTTCCCATTCCGAGCCAATATTATTTGAAATAATTATGTAATCAGCGGTCATACACATTATATCAAGGGGGGCAGGACGTTTTTCGTAAAATCTTTCCGTGGTTATGGAAGTGGCAGGCATTATATCAATAAGTTTCCTGTTTATTAAGATTTGATAATCCATGGCTTCAAAAAGCTCGGGGATATTGCTGAGCGAAAGCACCTTTACTCTTTCTTTAGAAACATTGGAGTTTATTATGGCATTTAGTACATTAGTTGCTTTCCAATCTGCAGTGGATGGGTGAGAGGTTTTATCTTTTAGAAAAGGGGCGACACCCATATTTTTTTGGAATATAACTAAATCAAAATCATATGGCCCAATTAGAAAGGGAAAATTTATCTTTTCCGGCAATACAGGGATTCCATTAGATACGGCAAAAAACTGTATTATGCCTGTTGCAATTAACAAAGATATAAAAGTTCTTTTAAATGCCCTATTACTTATTCTTAGTAAACCAATGGAAGTTATTATAGCTATAATGGGCGAAGATGGCATGGAGTAACGGATCATGCATTCCGGCGGTATTGAAAACAAAAAAATCTGCATAAATAATGGTGCAATCAATACAATATATAATTTCCATCTTTCTTTTAAATCCGCCTTTATAAAAAGACTAAAGCCTATTATAAATAATATTAAAAACAGAAAGGATATGCCTTGACTAATTGATATTTCTAGAAACTTTAATGTCCATGAAAACCTCCAAGATAAAAATTCAAAGAAACTTGGACTATAGTTTTTTAAGATGCCCAGGTTAGATGTTTCATATATACGTTGTAACATATCCCTTGATCTTACAATATAGAAAGTCGCACATAAAAAAACAACCATCGATATTAGATATATAATGTTCCTAAGAGTATTTCTATATAAGAGGGGTTTTTGTCTAATAACTTGGTAAAGGGTTAGAGCAAGGGGGCCAATGATAAAAGCGATGTAATTGAACTTTATCAAAAGGCCTAATCCAAATGATAATCCGAATAGCAGTGAATTCTTTGTATCGCTGAAATTGTTAGAGGCAATGAGAAAGTATAAACTTGCAATTACCATGCTGGTTAAGGGTAGATCGAGCATATAGATACGCAGATTGTTGAAAATTATAGGATACAAGGTAACAATGAGGACTGCCAGAACTCCAGCTTTAACACCAAATATTCTTTTTGCGATACCATAGGTTGATAAGACTAGGATAGTTAAGAATATAGCGCTATTAATCATAATCGCTGTGTCTTGAGCGCTTCCAAAAATAAAGTAAAGAAAAGCCGTGCTAAAACCAACCAATATCCCATGCCATTTTTGTGGCTCCACAGCACTGAGCGGGAACTTTAAATTAGGAATACCTTTAAGAAAGTCGTAAGCCTCTAAGCTATACCGGTAATGCCCCCAGGCATCCAATTTCAGATAAGATTTGTCTATTTTTAACCATATAAAAGTAGCAACAAGATGTAATAATATAATAGAGATTAAGATAAAATATGGATTTATTTTTCTAAAGGTTTTCAGCATTGCTCATTAATTTAGCTTTTATCCAATGCAATATGTAACTCGCATTTGAAATTATACGAAAAATACGGTTAATATCCAGGGAGATAAATAAACTAACAAAATTATAAGATAAAGCAAACAATGAAAATAATATATTTCTGGCGCTATTTTCATAAGTTACTAAAGCGCGTCCTTCATTATAGCTTCTTTCTATAAGATAAGCCATCCTTAGCCTTTCTCTTGGGATTCGATGGTATACAATCATATAGGAGTTAATCCCCATTGAAAATCTAGTATCCAGAGCTTTTTTAATGCGATAATTATCTTCTGTATAAGGTAGATATTGATGAAATTTCACGGTACTATTTTGTCCATTTTTCTGCAATGTGTCAAGCACATATTTATTAAATGCGATATTGCCGCCTAGAGGCAGGAATTTTTTACTTGGTTCGGTATTTATACCTATAAGCCAGTTAAGAGACTTTCTCCACCACCAGGGAAATATAGTATCTGGCATTGGCAATGTCGCACCGCCTGCAAAGTCATAACTAGTTAGCGATTTTTTAATTTCGTTTAGCCAGTTCTTTGACGCCAGACAGTCATCATCTATAAAAGCAATTACATCGCCGCCAGCAATATTTACACCAGATGTTTTGCAGGCCGATAAACTCATTCTTGAGTAGTTTTTAAAAAATTTAACACTATTGCCAAAACTTTTTTTAATAAAATCCTCTGTTCCATCACTAGAATAATTGTCAATTACAATAATCTCAACTTCTTTATTCAATTCTTGGGTTGAAATACTTTCAAGGCATTCTTTAAGAAGTAGCTTGCGATTATATGTCACTATAATTACGCTTGTCATTTTTTGTATATTTTAATTAATGCTTTCAAACACGAAGATTATTATAACATGCGGTATTAATCTTACAATATATTCTATCTTATAGAATAATTGACTTTAAAGTTGAGGACGATATAATAAAAATGGGTATTTTAAATTATAAACTGGACTGCACCTTCTAACTGGAAACAAAATTAGTTATAATGGCTGACAAGTCGCCCAAAAAGGAGGTACTTGTCACATGAGGCCCAGAAGAACATTTACAACCGAACCCAAGAAGCAAATAGTGGAAAACATTTTAAGCGGCATGCTGACACCCGGTTCAGCCTGCCGTAAATACAATATTGCTTATCCCGTAATTTCAAGATAGCGAAGAGATTATTCTTTGGGTCAGCTTGACAATGACCCGACCACGGAAGCCGGTCTCCAGCTAAAGGTCGAACAACTAGAGTGGATGATTGACCATCTTTCTGTAGAAAATGATGTTTTAAAAAAACCTTGAAGTTAACGGTCTCAGTGCGGCAGAAAAACGACAGTTCATTGCCGACAACCTGTCAGTTTTCAAGAACGTCATAAAGGAGTGCCAAATGTTAGGTCTTGCCCCTTCAAGCTATTATTACAAATCAAAAGAGCAATCAATCCTTATCCGAAAAGAAGAAGTAGATCTAAGGGGCCATATTGAACATATAGCCTGTTAATTCTACGGTTACGGATATCGCAGAATAACCAGGTAGTTCAGACGCAAAGGGGTCATAATTAATCACAAGAAGGTCTTGAGGATTATGCACGAAGATTCCCTTCTCTGTGTCGTAAAACGCAAGTAGATAAACACTACAGATTCAAATCATCCTTACCCAGGGTTTCCCAATCTGGTTAAGGACTTGATTATCAATTCCTTAAACCAAGCATGGTTTGCTGACATAACCTATATCCGTATCCTAACCGCCTTTGTTTATCTGGCGGTAATACTGGATGGCTGTCCCGCAAGGCGATAGGCTACGCCATTTCAAGGAGCTTGGATGCAAGCTTGATCCTCGATGCCTTAAAAATGACTCTTAGGCAAAGGGAGCCGCCTGCTGACTACATCCATCATTCGGACCAAGGTGCCCAATATACCTCAAGCGAATATATAGATTTACTCAAAGAGCATAAATTCCAAATCAGCATAGCTCGTAAGGGTAATCTCTATGATAATGCCATGGCAGAAAGTTTTATCAAAACACTGAAATACGAGGAGGTGAATCTATAGGACTATGGGGCATTGGCTGATGTCCAGAAAATGATTCCATTTTTCATTCAGGAGGTATATAATAATAAACGCTTGCATTCATCGCTGGAGTATTTGCCTCTTGATAAGTTTGAATCAGCTTTTCTTGATAAAGAACAAAATCTAAATGGCCTTCAGCTTATAACTATCTAACTGTCCAGTCCTAAGGGTTCATTCCGCTTAACTATGTGTTCAATATTTGGTTATTATAAAATTAAAGATAATAAAATTCATAGAGATTTTGTATCTCAATCTTTCAACTTGATGAGGCATCGCGGGCCAGACAATGAAAATTTTATAGAAGTTGATGAGAAAGTCGGTCTTGGGCATCAAAGATTAGCTATTATAGACACTTTAAAAGAAGCAAATCAACCTATGTATCGCAACTCTGTATTTATAGTATTTAATGGACAAATTTATAATTACATAGAGCTAAAAAAAGAGTTAGAAGATAATAATATTATTTTTGAGACTAAATCTGATACGGAAGTGCTGCTGAAGGGTTTAGAATTTATGGGGATAAAATTTTTAAATAAATGTAATGGTATGTTTGCCTTTGCGTTATATAACAAAGTTACTAAAGAACTTATTCTGGCAAGAGATAGATTTGGGGTTAAACCTTTACACTATACTATAGAAGATGGGGTTCTTTACTTTTCTTCTGAAATAAAACCCTTAGCAAAAATAAAAAATAAATTAGAAAGAAACATAAAAATATACGATTCTTTTATTAAAGATACCGCTACGGATTTTGACGAAGATACGTTTCTAAAAGATATATATCAACTTAAAAAAGGAAGCTACCTGATTTGTGGTACGGGTAATATCAAAAAGAATGATTGGTACTTTGGAGATGATTTTAAGTTTGATTTAAAGATATTTAAAGATGACAATGCGACATTGGACTTTGCGGAGACTTTGTTATCCGACGCCATAGATAAAAGATTAAGAGCCGATGTCCCAGTTTGTATAACTCTTAGCGGCGGACTTGATTCAACCACGATCTATACATTATGCAGAGAAAGGCTTAAGAAAGATATAAAAGCTTTTACATTTAGTCATCCGGGATCAGGAATAGATGAGTACGGAAAAGTTAATAAACTTACTGCTTCATATAATGATACCTTTCATTGCGTTAAGTCCGAGTATGAACAGGGCTATAAAGAAGTAGAGGAAGCACTTTATTATTTAGAATTTCCTATATGGAATATTTCGGGCATAGCGTATATGAATATATATAAGGCTGTAAGAGACAAAGGATTCGTTGTTGTGTTAGAAGGCCATGGTTCTGATGAGCAGCTGGGAGGTTATCCCTATATGATTAGAAGTGCTGTTTTTGAATATATTCGAAATATTAATTTTAAAGATGCTGCCAAGATATATAAGGTATTAAACGAAACCAATAACCCTTACTTGTACCAAAAAAATTCTTTATTACTTTTGGGGAGTTATTTTATAAAAAATGTTATTTTTAAGAGGAAGCTAGATGTAAGTTTTGCTAAAACCATTAAAGAGGCTTTTGACTATAAAGTTTTGCCGAGAATTTTAAGGACATTTGATAGATTAACTATGAAGAATTCAGTTGAATCAAGATCCCCATTTATGGATTACCGGATAGTAGAGTTTTTTAGCAAGATGCCTTTACGATATAAGGTTTCCGAACTCGGTTCAAAAGCTATACTGCGGCAAATATTGCGAAAATACAACAAAGAATTTTTGTATAAAAATAAAGCAAAAATTGGATTTGCTTGTGATTTGCACGCTTTTTTCGAAGTAAAAGAGAATAAAGAATATATGAGGGGTAAAATAGTCAAGTTCAATTTAAAGAGATATAACTGGTTGAAGAAGAAGGCGTTGCAAAATATAGCAAAAGATAATCTTAGCTGGATTGCTACCGAACCAATTTGTAAAATAGCCTCATTGTCTATAATGGAAGAATTTTACGGTATATAAAAGAGATAAAATAAAATGTCAGTAAAAATTTTTGTTTGCGGCGATATTGTTATTCAGAAATCCAAATCCGGGTTCATTCTAGGAGTTTTACATATTTTTCTCTCTGCGAATCACAGCCTGTTTGTAAAGAATTCTTAAGCGTTCTGCTTCTTCGTGAATATCAAATTTCTTCGCTTTTGACTTGGCATTACGGCCAAGCCTCTCTCGTAATTCCTTATCTCTCACCAGCCGCAGGATTGACTGAACCAGCACGTTGATATCGCCGGATTCTACCAATAAGCCATCGGTCTCATGAGTAATTAATTCGTGCGAACATGGCAGTTTGCTGAAAATTACCGCTTTTCCCGCTGCCATGGCTTCAAGAACAGACAAAGGCAATCCTTCATATAATGAAGGAAGGACAAATATATCAGAAATTGCAATCAACTCTTTTGTCCGTTCATATGCAATGGGTCCCATAAAAAAAACGCTGTCTTGTAATTTTAATCGCTTTACTTCCTCTTTAAGGAAGTCAGTCTCACCGCAATCCGGGCCTGCAAGCAACAAAGTGACTTCGTTAAATTTATGTTTGTGTATAATTTCATTCATTGCATAGATAAGATTTTTAATGCCTTTTCTCGGCAATATGCGTGTTAATGTCAATATCTTAAGTTTATCATCTTGCCGCAACAAACCCAGCTCATCAGACACAGGTATCGTTTCATACTCATTTGTCGATATGCAATTTGCCTGAATGATAATTTTGTCTTTAAAATTTTTCGCGTTACCAAAATTAATAATTTCCTGGTGCTGTACAGCCGAAACGCAGATAATCTTCTCCGCAAACTTAAAGAGTGCTCTGCCCATAAGGCGGTCATATATTTTTTTCAAGACTTTGAGAAAAGGATTTTCCAACTGATAGCTGTAAAATGTCAGAAACAGCGGCAAAGAATGTCTCTTTGCGAAAAAACATGCGATGTGAGTACTAAAGGAGCCGTATTCAAAGGCATGGATAATATCAAATCGCTCTTTATTAAGCCAGGAATATAACGAGGGGATAATACGATAAATCTGAAGAGGATTCTTGCAAAGGCGCACCGATATCATCGGGAGTGTCACCAGAGAATAACCGTTAATTGTACGCTGTTCAATCGTTTTATTACTTCCTCCCGCAAAGACTTTAACTTCGTCTGTTTTTGATAGCGCGCTTGCTAAGTGATGCACATGATGTTCCCTGCCCCCGATAAAGTCAGGATATGCGGTATGGACGATAAATGCTATTTTCATTGTTCCATATTCTCTTTCCCTATTTACCCCAGATTGGCGTTACGACATGTTTTAAACACATTTTTTTTATGCGAAAAGGTGTTTACTCCTGATGGAAATACGGGTACAAGACTTTATTAATTATCTCCCCGTAACTTTTCCAATAACACCCCCTGATAACGAGGAAGTAAGAATTAGTGCAGATTTTCATTTCCTTTATTCTCGCACGAAATTCTTTTGAGTTCCAAATATCAGTAAGCGAAGCTGGCACGGCGTTGACTACTCAATCCCGATATGATTACCAAGAATACGATACTTAACAAAACCTTTTATGCAATCAGCGAATAGTCTAAGCATTTTTTTATTACAATCCATACTTTACTCTTGCGTAAAAAAAATGAAACGTTTTACAGTAATTATTTATTCTGTACAACCACGGAATTCTAACCGAGAGTTACTCTTCGCACATCAAGAATACCGTTTAGCATCCCATTACTTATTGATTACAACCACACTGTTTACGCTGAAGCTATCATCTTTATATGAATGCAAAAGACTGTATCCTGAAAGGCTTTCATATCGCGAATGGATTTTTGCGACCGGTAGTCGAATACATATGCGGGAAACCCCGTTATTGATTGCCTTCTTAAATACATCCAGTTTTCCTTTTGTTAACAAGGAAATGATTACTAGGCTGCTTTTGGGAAAAGAAAAATCTTTTCCATCCGAATGTATAATAGTAACATTGGCTCTTTTTCTTGTCGACCATGAAGCAATATGCGCAATAAGGATGTTTTTTTCCACTACGATAACGTGCGAAAACTCTTTCCGGTAAAAAAGCGCCGTATAGGGCAGAGGTCCTCCCCCTATTAAGATAAGCGTGTTTTCCTTTGTGCTGTCTGAATGCAGTTGCAAGTTATTATTCTCCCTGTAAAGGAACAAGAAAGCCCTGCGCATTTTCTTTAAGAATACCTTTCTTGTACGCATCCAACCTATTTCTGATATCACAGAATGGAGGGACCAAAAAAGCCTTATGCACTTATCAGGGATAGATTCTTTAGGCTCTGCGTTTTTCTTGAGATTCGATATCATGCGTCGTCTGTGACGATAGGCCGCAAATCCGCTCCGTATCTTATGCCGCAACGTATCATTGAAATAGCAGCGCAAAATAGAACAGCTCCGTTTACACTCTCTCATTTGGCGGCGTATATTTATGGTTTTTGGGCAACGCCATAGTTCCATAAGAGAATCCCTGGCAACATTTCCGATACATCCCTTATAAACGCATATTTTTATATCACCATTGGGAAGTATCGATAAATTTTCAAAACGCGCCTTACATAGGCGTCCATTTCCATACCGTTCAGGATTTAAGAAATACGCGCGCATTTGGTTCAAATGAGCAAGCGAATTATATATGCGGGATCCTTTCTTTTTCAGGTGGATAATCCTATCTAACACTTTCGTAACTTTTTCGGTATCCTTTGGCCACAAGGGATCCTCCTTGTGCCAATTCTGTTCAATAGATTTTCCTAAAGGCGCTGTCAATGCCTGAAACGAGAGCGGGATAGACTCGTCATTTGCAAATTGTGCTAATAAACACAATTCATCCAAGTTATGGTCCATTATGGTAGTAAACACCTTAACGCGAAAATGGTCTTTTACGAACTTCAGGTTATCCATAACCTTAGCATAAACGCCTTTGTCGCGGAAGCGCTCGTGAACCTCGGGAGAAATACCATCCAATGAAATATTGAGTGAGATACTATCTTTTTTCGTGAGTCTTTCCAGAAACGGTTTATAGTTGATAGTCCCGTTGGTGGTAATTGTTACGGGAATGTCGAAACCTGTGGCATAATTAGCAATTGTCGCTAAATCGCTCCGCAGAAAAGGCTCCCCTCCGTAGAGACTCAAGCAGAAAACACCAAGCCATTCTTTAAGTTTTTGTATACCATTCAGGGAAGCATTCGTATTAAGTTCATTGTCTACGGGCAATTGCCAATAAACACAATGGGGACATCGCAGATTGCAACGATAGGTAATTTTCCACTCGACAAGAACCGGCTTAATACACCGCTCGCTTATGGCACTCGGGAGAAATCTAAAACAATGATTAGCTAAATAAGCAAAGGCAAATTTATGCATTCCTTTTACAATATCTGGCCGACAAGACAAATTTAATTAGAGTCGGAAGGCTTGGCCACCCGAAATACGAAGATTCATACTTTGGCATAACAGGCATAACAATCGTTGTCTTTGAAAGAGTATCCAGTGTCTTTATAAAAAGATCCGCTCCTGCTTCGTATGTTCTCCGATAGACGTCGGCAAGGGATTCCTTTTCTCCCGCTTTAAAAGCCATTTGCGCAAGTATCTGTCCGGAATCATATTTTTTTTCAACCCGGTGAATAGTGACCCCAAATTCTTTCTCTTTTCTTAAAAAAGCCCAAAAGACAGGAAAACACCCCTTGTATTGAGGCAGAAGCGACGGATGGCGGCTTATTATGCCCCTGGCAGGTAAATACAGTAGCTCTTCGTCTAATCTTATTGGAGCTTGGTGGAGAATGATATCCGGAGCATGCCTTTTAATAAGCGCAAATAATTCATCCCGGCAAAAGGGCTTTACAGTACTAAATTCAATGCCGTGCCGCAGACACATCTGCGCATATTTCCGGTTTGCCCTTGATGAGTTACATCCAAAAATAGTTAAAATATGCTCAAGTATTTTCCGTAAAGTATTCTTTAATCCATAGTGTAATACATATAAAATTACTGAAGAACAATATCGTTCAATTTTTTTTCTACTAGTGCTCTTGCTTTTTCTTATCCATGGATGATGCATGACGAGTAAAAAGAAACGGTCATTCTTTCTGGACGTAATGATTTTCTCCCACATTGGTAACAATAAAGCCGTTTCATTTACTGTAATGATTAATACCTTCATTATCTTTTAGTCTATTGCGGAGTATTCTGACATGGATCAATGTCCGTTTCATGAACCCCTTACAACTTCTCTTGTAGCTAAAAGTAGCACATCCTTCAAAAAATATATAAATCAAATAATACAGTTTTTCTAAAGGCAGCCGCGCTAAAAAACCGACCAAAGGATAAAGTGCGGGTATTTTTACAAAAAGATTAAAAAGATTCTGGAGGTTGACCGTCATTTTCTTTTCTTCTGAAGACCGGAATTTCTTCGGTCTTGCCCAATGCACTCCATTATAATATACGGGTGACTCGTCAAGCTCATGGTTTTTACTTGCGAAGTTGTAAATTTCAGTTCCGGGATGAAGCGACATCATATAGGTCATGGCATAATCAGGATTACACCCGATGTTCATTTTCAACGTCAAAAGGTCGCTCTTAATATCGGCCCCGGGTATACCAAGTATATTGCTAGTGGCCAATTTTATGTTGTATCTTTTTATTAATTTTGCTGCATTCAGCAAGGTGGCATCTTTTACCGGTCTCTTTAAGATTTCGAATCTTACTTTTTCATCGCCACACTCTATGCCCAGCCCTATCACACTACAGCCTGAGCGGGACAATAATGCAATCTCTTCATCATTTATGTCATTAGGGTGAACATTACAGTAAAAAGGCACATTTATTTCTTTTCTGTATGCTTCGGAAAATTCCAATAGCCATGTTTTGTCCGCAATGAAATTTGAGTCAACAAAGGAAACAAATTGAATTCCGTATGTCATGGCGCATTCCCGTATCTCCGCAACAACATGATTCACCGGCCTTCTGCCATAATACGAATAATTTTTATACAAATTCCTCAAAACCTTGCCAAAACAGTACGAACAGCTAAATGGGCAACCTCTACCGGTCATTACGATCATATTATGATGATTGCTGCCATTGCCTCCTTCACGGAAAAGGGCTCTGTCAGGAAAAGGCAATGAAGAAAGATCATTTATCAAAGGCCTTAGTTCATTTCTGTAGATTACCCTTCTTTTTTTTATCCAAAGATTTCTTATTCTCTCTATGGCAGTTTTATCAACTATTGCCCGGGCAAATTCAAGCAATGGATATTCCCCTTCCCCGATACAAACGATATCAACCGCTTCCTCGTTTATCATTTGAGGATAAAATGTAGGGTGAGGTCCGCCAAACAAAGAAATGAAATTAAAATTTTTTTTAAGTTCCTGGTTGAGATGGATAAAAGAGTGTGCGAATACTGTCGGAAGACTATACCCCACAACTACGGTCCGGTATGTTTTTGTTAAAATCGTTAATCGTTCTTTTAGGGTTTGAAAGTGCGGTAGTGCTATACGTACCGGGAAACCTTGCTGTCTTAGACATGCGGAAAGTTGCATAACACCAAGGTGCTCGCGCTCAAATGTGTTAACAACAAACAGAAAAATAATATCGTCCATAGTCGGAGAAATAGTGACAAAGAAAACACCTAAAAAATATATCAAATATTTCATATTTATGCTATCATAAAAATAGAATCTATACAAGTATTATGAGTGGTAACGAATGATGGTTATTTATTAAAATGATGCCATTAGCGGAAAAGAGGCACCCTTTATGCTGAAGAAAGAACGCGCCTGCCTCTTGTTTATTCTTGTCATTGCCTCCTCCTTACGACTATACAACCTCAATAAATACGATCTCTGGTATGACGAATTGATAACTACCAAATTCTCATACCAGCGCGTACGTGCCGATTCCCATGCCTACAATATTCCTCGCAGTTCAATTTTTCTCAATAAGCTCAAAGTCGACCCAAATGCTCCGTTTTATTTCATCCTAGTCCATGGCTATAGTTTCTTATTTGGCAGCGGTAAATCATTAAGAATTTTATCCCTTCTACTAAGCGTTTTAACTCTCTGGGTTTTTTATAGAGTGGCGCGTCTTTTCCTGCGTCAAACGGAATCACTTCTTTCTGTTGCACTGATGGCAGCAAGCCCTGTTCATATATGGTATGCCCAGGAGGCTCGCGGATATTCCTTGGAATGTTTGATGGCAATCATTATGATTTTTGTTTGGATAGAAGGATTTCGGCATCATAAGGATAGATACTGGATAGTTCTTTGTATTACAAGCCTTGTTGCCGTTTTCACTACCTATTTTTCTATATTCTTGTTGGTTGCCTTGGGAGTCATATGTATATTTAAGGATTACCGAGTTCATTTAAAAAAATGGCTCTTTACAATTGTGGGTATGGCACTAGTGTCTTCCCTTTATTTAAAATTTACAGATACCAGAATAAACGAAACTATAAAAAATCTTTGGATATCTAGTCTTCCGCAGGGATCCTTCTGGCAGACATTTGGCGTTTTTGCCCTTGGGTACTCCGCAAACCCGCCTCTGTTGACTGCGGGTATAGTTTTTTCCCTATGTCTTTTTATTTCTGGCGCGTATTTTTACTACCGAAAAAATAAGACAAATGCGATCTTTCTTGTTACCGCGACTCTCCTGCCGTTAACCATCACCTCTATCTTGTCCTGGATTATTTCCCCCTTTTACCTAACGAGAAAAATGCTTATAGTGAGCCCTTTCTTCTATATTCTTTTGACCAAAGGACTCTGGGGCATAAACAAGAAAATCTACCGTATAGCGGGAATAACCATTCTTACGATAATGATAGCGCTTTCGCTTATGAATTATTATAAAAACTACATTATAGAGTTACCAGACGGCAAAGATTTCTATCCGGGTGTGCATGCAAGAAAAAATTATTCTCGCTTATTGAATAATATAAAAATAAACTTAAAAGAAAAAGATATAATAATCGGCACCGACGTACAATCGTTTCTATCTTTACTTTACTATTTCGGTTTTCCTTCTGACGCAACTGAGCTGGTTCACTTTTATTTCTTCCCTGAATTCATGTATAAATTTCAACGTCAGAGTTTTATTGACATGGCCAAAACAAATCCGGCAACTAGCTTTGAAGGATTAGCAAGTTCGTCACAGACACAAGATAAAACAAATAGCTTGCACGCTCTTTATTATCCTAAAAATTCTCCTCACGCAACGGTGAAAGAAATAAAACTGGATACTTTGGATTACAAACGCGTATGGTTAGTTTCCTCCACATGGAACAAATACGGTCTTTATGAACCGAATTCAAAAGCGGTAAGAGAATTTGTGTCGCTGTTTTTTAGAAGAAAACTCATTAAGAAATCAGACACTTTTACTCTTGAGCTCTATGAAAAAGATTTTAACGCTTCTAGCTCCGATAGAGGTGAAGAAATTACTAGGAAATAATTGTCTGCAAAATATAATTATTGAATAAGATTTGCTAAGGATGTATAATTTGGGCAATAAAATAAAATTGCTGGCTGTATGTCGAATATGCTCAAGGAAGTGAAACAAAACTGGTTGAAATAATAAGAATTTTTTAATATGGAATTATTAAAAATTAATCACAGGGTCAGCTTAAAATTTATTTTTGCTTGTAATTGGCGCTTTTTAAGAAATGAGTTTTTAAAGTATGCCTCACTATTATTAAATAAAAATTTTTGTCGTCCGCTAAATTTAATAGATATAAAATTGACGATTCGTTGCAATCTTAGATGTCAACAGTGTTCAATGTGGGCTTGGGAATCGGCGAATGAACTGTCTACCGATACCTGGAAAAATATTATTTTGGATATAAAAAATTATATTGGACCATATTTTGTCAGGTTTGACGGAGGAGAAGTATTCTGTAGGCAGGATTTCTTAGAATTGGTCAATTTTTGTTCCGAAAATGATATCTACACTTTAATAACTACCAACGGCACTCTTATAGATGAAAGCGTAGCTAGAGAGCTGTTAAAAAATAAAATAGCACTTATTCATATATCGCTCGATGGCTTTAGACCCGAGACCCACGATAGGCTCCGAGGAGTGGAAGGAACCCACCAAAAAGCATTGAGGGCGATAGATCTTTTAAAAGATAAAGTGCGGATACAGATCAATACAACGATTATGCAAGATAACCTAGATGAGATTTTAGACCTTGCTGAATTCGCTTATAAAAATAGAATACAAATTTCCTTTCAAGGCCTTATAAATCTTAGAACATTTGATAAAAGCTGCCTTTTTGAACCGAATGATCTCTTTCCAAAAGATCTTAAAAAATTAGATTATGTTATTGAAGAACTTTACAATAAGAAAAAAAATAATAAATATATTATGAATTCTTATGTACAATTGATGCATTTTAAAGATTATTATCATTCGCTTGATTTAAGAAGAAAATCTTGCGAGATTATTTACAATCACCAATTATGGATAAAACGCAATGGAGATGTATACACATGTTCGTTTATAGGCCCGATCGGAAACTTAACAAAAAAATCTCTAAGAGAAATCTGGCATTCGAAAGAGGCTGATAACAAAATTCAAAAAATGAAAAAATGTAATATAAATAAATGTTTAATAATGCGAGGGTTTCACCGAGACAGTTATAGCCAGATAATAACTAAAATAAAAAGGTGCCTTTTAATGACAGAAAGCAATGTTGCGTAACTTATAATCAGTTCAGTTATGTGCAAAACTATGTATTGAGATATATGTTTATAGTGATTATAGGTTTGATAAAGTAACAGGAAGATTGTTCTGAGCATAAGAAGATACGGAATAAAAATCGCTAAAGGCGATGGAGAAAATTCACATAGATAAATTATTGGGAAGATATAAATCAGAAGAATTTACAAATCTAATAAAAAGCTGGATAGATAATTTTGATAGTAAAAAAATCCTTAAGACAGACCTTCGTGAAGAAGCTTTTGGTGACGATGAGATACTGTTTTCCTTATCGAATAAAAATTCAGCGTTCTTTGCCTTAGATATCGAAGACGATACCTCTAAAAAGGCATACATCAGGCAAAGGGCTTACGGTTTCTCACATAAATATTTGACTGCAGATGTAAGAGAATTGCCTTTTAAAAATGATGTATTTGATACAATAGTATCTAGCTCAACGCTTGATCACTTTAACTCTGAGGATGATTTGATTAAATCCCTTTTGGAATTAAAAAGGGTAACTAAAATTGGTGGTAATTTAATCATTGCTCTTAATAATAAACACAATGTAATTTTTCGTCTTATGCTTGAATTAGAGAGAACCTTTGGCTTAATTTCTTATCCAGTTCAATTTTATAGCCTCAATAATTTAAGGAAGATAATCGATTCGATAGGGTTAACTATTCGGAATGAAAGCTATATTGTGCATATCATTAGCCCTTGCAATGGTATTCTCCTTTTATTGAGAAGATGGATAAATAAAGATATCGTAAATAGACTAGCAGGGATGAGCATTTATTTATTCAGATGGCTTGGGAATAGGAAGAGAAGTAAATCTCTTTCTGGATGGTTTATCGCTTTGAACTGCGCTAAGGAGGCAAGTTAATTTATGAAAATCAGCGCTCCTTTTGATACAGCGGAAGAAGTATTACTGCTTATAAAAGCAGGAGCAGATGAATTGTATTGCGGTGTATACAGTGATTCATGGAAAGAGATCGGAACTTATCCTAATGCGCGGTATATCCCTTATGGAAATTTAGAAAGCTTCCAGCAATTGAGGGAAGCACTAATGATAGCAAAAAAGTATAATGTTCCGGTATATCTGTGCGCTAATGAGTTTCTAGGACAAGATGCTAGTGAGTTTCTTTTGAAAGACATTTCTCAAGCAATTGCTATTGGAATCGATGGATTCATTGTAGCCGATTTTAATCTCATTCCTTCTATCAAGAGATTAAAAAAAACATCTAAAATAATCTTAAGTTCTCTAAATCCTTGTTTTAACTCTTCGGCGTTACGGTTTTATAAAAACTTGGGCGTTAACAGAATAGTTTTACCTTACAATCAGCTAACTTTAGAGGAGCTAAAAGATATTTTAAAAGAGGCACAAAAAATATCCATGGAGACAGAAGTGTTTTCTACCAGTGGAATAATGTGTAAGAATGTTAATGGTTTTTGTTTATATCATAAGATCGGTTTTAAGAATCTCTACAAATCAAAATATAAATATGGGCATAGTGTCGCAAAAGAAATTTTAAGATGGCTGCTTAAGGCTTTTAGTCATTCCTTAAATAAAAAGATCCGCAAAATGATCTGGACTTCCAATTTATATCCTCATACTTCTTGTCGAGAAAAGTTCGACGCAGAAGTTTTAGAAAAATTTGATGGAAGGTATATTAAGCAAAATACACCTAAAGAATTTCTATTTAATATGTACTTTCAAAATTCATATTGTACTGTTTGCTTGAAGTGGCTATTGAGTAAAGTTGGGCTCACTGCAGTAAAAATAGAGGGGCGTGGTAGGTCAACAGAACAAAAGATTAAAGATATAAAAACTGCTAGAAAATATACAGAAGAGATGGAGAAGGGCTATATAAACGATGATAACTTTGAACAGAGAGGAAAGCACATAATTAGGATTATACATGGATTCAATTGTTTAGATGAAAATTGCTACCATATTGTATTAAGTCAAAATAGGCTCGCGTTAAAAAAATTGAATGAAATTTAAAGAAAAAGCCCTTTTTCTACAGAATAATGTGCAGGAATTGAACCTAACTGGGTTCAGCAATATTTACTTAGGAGATGAATTTTGTGAGAGACTATTACCTTCCATTGATGAGTTAAAAAATGCTATTAATTTATGCGAACATAATAAATTAAAACTTACTCTTGTGACGCCTTATCTGACCGACAAAGGTATTGATACGCTTATTCAACGCGTAGATTTTATTATTCAAAAAGAGTTGGAGTATGAAATAGTTATTAATGACTGGGGTGCCTTAAGTGTACTACAAAACTATTATCCGGACATAAGACTTGTTTTAGGTAGAATTTTAGTTAGTCAGTATTTATCAGGTTATCATGCTAAATTTTCCGGATATGAATCTAGTCTAACAAACAAAAAAATGAATTCTCATTGTAATTTTCCGGGAAGTTTTATATCTTTTCTCAGAGAAAACAATATATCTAGTTTGGAATTCAATAGATACCAGCATCTCGCTGCAACTCAAGAGCAGCTTAAAGAATTTGGTTTTTTTTCTCATATTTATTATCCATTTGAGTATTTAACCACATCTAGATACTGTGCTTATGTAAAGAGCTTTCCTTCTTATATGCATAGCGCTACACAGAACTGTTATAAAGACTGCAAGAAATATATAGCTGTTAAAAAAAGTAAGCTTGTTGGCAGGGACGTTATTATTAAAGGCAATACCCATTTCATTAAGGAAACTAAAGATTTATCTCAATTAAACTGCGCTATAGACAGAATTATATATAACGATTTTTTATCTTTTCCTCATCAAAGTGAGTCTGAAATTATTGAATAGAGTTTCTGAGCAATTTTTCAGAATGAAAAAATTGAACGTCACAAGTTTTTAAGGCGTACTTAAGAGGAAGGTGACATGAGGGTTCTATTCGTGATATACTACTTTGGAGATGAATATACCGGCATTATGTACATATCTAGTGTTTTAAAGAATAAAGGATATCAAGTTGAGATTGTAGAAGCAGAATATGCTAAAGTAAAGGCTGCTTTAAACGTGAATATTCCCACAATCTTGGCATATAGTACTCCAACAGTTCTGGCTGAACATTATCTGAAGTTGAATAATCGATTAAAAAAATTTTTTGGCGTTTTTTCCGTGTTTGGAGGACCTCATCCTACAATGGTTCCTGAAATTATCGAAGAAGATGGAGTTGACGGCATATGCATAGGTGAAGGAGAATACGCTATGCTTGAATTATTAGAAAATATAAGCTCTGGCAAGCCGATCACAAATATACAAAATTGGTGGATTAAAGAAAACGGAAAGATATTTAAAAATCCTCTTAGGCCGCTAATAAAAAATCTTGATGACCTTCATTTTCCCGATAGGGACTTATTCAGGAAACAGAAACTTTTTGATTCAGAAAAGATGCATATCATAACCGGAAGAGGCTGTCCATATAATTGTAGTTATTGTTGCCATTCTTTCTATAATCTTCTTTATGAAGGCGAGTTTGCTAAAATCCGCAAAAGAAGTGTTAAAAATGTAATCGAAGAAATTGGGCAGTTTAAGAACAAATTCCCCCTAAAGTTTGTTGTGTTTGATGACGATATTTTTGTTTTGCCTTTTGAATGGCTTAAGGAATTCTCCCTTCTATATAAAAGGTACATTAACCTTCCCTTCTTCTGTTATTTGAGACCAGATCTCATTACGCCTAAGACTGTAAAGCTTTTAAAATTAAGTGGCTGCCATAGCGTTTCTATGGGCCTGGAGACAGCCGATGATTGTTTGCGCAATGTTATTCTAAAAAGAAATATGTCTAAAGAACAGATTATCGATGCAGCTAGACTCATAAAAGAATATAAAATTATATTAAAGACCAGTAATATAATCGGCATACCGGGTAGTTTAATTGATAAAGATATTGAAACTATTAAATTAAATATTAAATGTAAGGTAGATTACTCTAGCGTTTCGGTTTTAAAGCCCTATCCTAATACTGAAATTAGCGCTTTAATTCAAAATAGTAATCATCCACGCTTGAAGAAAAATCTGCGTTATCTCTTTGCTCTCGCTGTAGAATACCCATTTCTACTTAACGTAATCAAGATTTTAATCAGGCTTCCTTTAAACCATGTGTATAAAATATGTTACCTACTTTGGGAGGGATATTGTGCTTATTTCCGCTTATATCCTGCGGGTAGAAGAGCTTTCGCGAGAGGAATTAAAAAATATATTTCCATGCTTTGCTTTGAACCACTCTAACGTAATAAAGGGCGCATGAGTTTTATTTATTGGTTAAAAATTAAAAGGAATAATTACAATATTTTTTTGAAACCGCTACCTCTGTCAAGCCGGATTCGGGTAATATATAAAAAAATAAAAAATCAATTTTTAATAAAAAATGCTCCAAATACTCTAGTACTAGGAGTGACTTATAGATGTCAGTTAAATTGTGTACATTGTGGAGTTAATGGGTATTTTGATCAAAACAAGGCCGAGCTCACAACAGGGGAAATAAAAAAAATAATTCTACAAGCGCAACGTTTGGGTGTCTATATTGTAGTCTTTTTCGGAGGAGAGCCCCTCTTGCGCAAAGACATTATGGAATTAATCGAATTTTGTACAAAAAAAGGTATTATTGCCGCAATAAGCACAAATGGTTTGTTGCTAACCTCAGATTTGGTGCGTATGTTAAAACAGAAAGGCCTTTCTTTTATAAACCTCAGCTTAGATAGCTTTGATGCTAATATTCACGATCGGCTACGGAGGACCACAGGATGTTACCAGAAAGTTATTGATGCTATAAGAGTTTGTGTCCTGCAGAAGATTAATGTATTTATTTCGACATATGTTACTCCAGAAAATATTAGCAGAGATGATGTAAAGCAGATTATATTATTATCCAGAGAAATGGGTGCCACAGGGGTAAGACTGCTTTTAGGTATTCCTTCTGGGCGTTGGTTAAAACATCAAGAAATAATTTTTTCGGAAGAAGAGAGAAAATACATTTTTAATCTTCTAGAACCAACGTATGTATATTTAGAGGGAGTCTGTAATGTTTTTACTGAATGCAACGCTATTTTAAAAAAGCTTTTTTACGTATCGCCCTATGGTGAAGTGCAGCCTTGTGGTTTTGTTCCTCTATCTTTTGGTAATGTTAGAAATGAGCCGTTGAAACATATCTGGGGGCGTATGGTTCGACACAGTTTATATAAGACTTTGGAAAGTTCTGATTGCATTATGCGAAATACAGAGTTCCACAATAAATATATAAATTCGCAAAGCGAAAATCGAGAGTTTCCTATCTCTATGCAACATTAAATCAATATATATACTAATATGCTATAGGGATAAATAAATTTTAAAACATAACCTTTATGTGGCATATATAAGGACCCATGGTGAAAGTTCTCTTCGTTGTTAGGGACTTGGAAGCCGAGCATCCCGGAATTATGCTGCTGTCAAGTATTCTTAAAAAAGCAAATCATTCCGCTGATATTGTGGAGGCTAACTATAATAAAATAATAAGAAAGTTAAGGAAGGATAATTTCCCGATATTAGCCTTCAGCTCAGTTTCTACTTTTATCAGAGATTATCTTAATTTGAATCATAAAATAAAAGAAAGATTCAACGTGCTATCTTTCTTCGGTGGGCCTCACCCCACATATTTTCCTGAAGTGATAAATGAACCAGGCGTGGACGGTGTCTGTATAGGTGAGGGAGACTTCGCCTTATTAGATTTGGTCAACAATCTTGCTGTAGGAAAGCCCATTACTGGTATTTCAAACTGGTGGATAAAGCAAGACGGTGAGATTTTCTATAATTCTCCTCGTCCGTTAGTAGAAGATTTAGATAGCTTGCCTTTTGCTGATAGAACATTATTCCCGTGTTTCGATATTGTAACAATGGTAACCACCAGAGGCTGTTTCTATAGTTGTTCTTTTTGTCTTCAAAAGTCTCCATTCCGTTATCGAAGCGTAGAAAATGTGATTGAGGAATTAAAAAAGATTAAAACAGATAAATATGCAAGATTTGTTGTTTTCCGAGATTCAATATTTAATCTATTTCCCGAATGGCTGAAAAAATTTTCCGAGAAATACAGAAAAGAAGTTGGGCTTCCTTTTTGGTGCAATGTTAGAGCTGACTTGATTACTCCGGAAGTTACAAGGTACCTTAAAGAGGCAGGTTGTTTTTCTGTTAGTTTGGGTCTTGAGACAGCAAACGATTATCTACGCAATGAAGTCTTAAAAAAAGGCATATCTAGAGACCAGATTACTTGCGCTGTCGATACTATTAAGAAGTATAAAATTAGATTAGTGATAAATAATATGATCGGCATACCCTTTGGTTCATTGAAGGATGATTTGGATACACTAAAATTAAACATTCAATATCGACCTGATTATGGCAGGGCGTACATGACTACAATTTTTAAAAATACTGATTTATGTAATTTCGTAATTAAAGACTATAAAGTACTCCAAAGACCATATAAGTACGCATGCCTGGATTCATATGCCTTTATACCCACCGCACGCAAAATAAAAAATCTCTATAAACTTTTCAGTATAGTAGTGGAATTTCCATTTCTTTTTCCAATATTACAGTTCCTTATAAAGCTTCCTTTGCGCTGGATTTATGCATTGTTTTATTATACTTGGTTGGGTTATTGCCAATATTATCGAATATGGGCAGGAAGTTCATTAGGATCTAAAAAATACACTAAAGGGTTGAAACAATACTTTAAGCTTCTCCAGAGATATTTCAGAAATATTTAAAAGGGGGCAACAAAATAATGATTTTAACTAGGACAGCAGTCAATAAAACCGAAGACAGTCCGGATAGCGTCCATGAACAATTGACAAGATGAAAATTAAAGATTTTAAGAAGAATATAGCTACCAAACTTAGGAAAAAAGGTTTTAGAGCATACTTAAAAGAAACATTATATTATCTGGTATCTTGGATATTTTCTTATAGAAGATACTTTTTGCTAAGTTGGTCCAATTCTAAACCCATTTTTGAAACTGAAATAAAGACAGATATCAAAATAAAGAAAGCGGATAGAGATGATATATATGATTTGAAAGAAATTGTGGGAGTAAAGAGACTAAAGTATTTTTTAAGACTTTTTGAAGAGGGGAAAAATTGCTTTATTGCTCTTGATAATGACAAGATTGTATATTATTCCTGGATAAGTTTCGAACAGAAAAATTTTGTCAGAATGCAAGATAAGGAGGCCTATATGTTCAGTGCCTTTACTCTTTCGGAATACAGAGGCAGAGGGATTGCTACGAGAATGATCGCTGAAAGACTAAAACTAATTAAACAGAAAGGGTACGAGAAAGCCTTGGCCTTTGCATCGCCACAGAATTTTGCTGCAGTCAAAGCCTTAAAAAATAATGGCTTTGAAGAAGCTGGAGAAGCCTTTGAGATACTTGTGCCATTGTTGAGGCTGCATTACACAAGAGTAATTCGGCGAGAAGGAGGTAGAATTATTGAGTGTTATAAAAAGTGTGGATGCGATCGTGAAAAGATCAATCTGTTTTTTTGAATGCTGCCCGCAAGGGATTATTTGGTGTCTTTCAATGAGAAGATTTCATCCATAAGAATGATTTTTAGTTTAGATGGTCTTTCAGTCAAATGATAGAAAAAGATAAATTAAAAAATGTCATAAATAAATTATTATATGTTAGCCCTAACTGGCTAAAAGAATCATTTGGCAACTTGTATTTATATAATTATTTGCCTATAAGTTTGGGGTTAATAAAATGCCGCAACTTCTATCAATTTTTGAAACAAGCGCAATGGTGGCCTAAGTGGAAATTAGAGCAATATCAATTAGGAAAACTAAAGGAAATATTAAGATACGCTTATGATAATGTCCCATATTATTCAGAGGTTTTAAAAAAAATACATTTCATTCCAGAGGATATCGAATCTATTAGAGAACTAAGGAAACTTCCTATTTTAACTAAAAAAGATATAGTAAATAACTTCGATAAGCTAATTTCACGGAAAGCAAATAAAAAGCATTTAAATTTATTGAAAACCAGTGGATCAACTGGAGAATCAACCCAGTTTTATCGTGATGATTGTTATGAATTTGTTGAATATGGATTTATGCTGAGACTTTTAAATTTAATAAATATCAAAATTTCTGATAAATATATTTATCTATGGACAGCGCCTTTTATTGAGAAAAGAATTAATGATACTTACTTATTTGAGCCATGCCTGAAGAGATTATTATTATCTACCGAACCCCATTCTTTGAATGAACATATTAAATTAATTAGACAATTCAGGCCTGTCTATGCTAAGGGGAATCCTTCATTTCTTTATCATTTAGCCTGCTATACACAAGAAAATAATATCAATGATATTAATTTTAGATGTTTCTTAAGTTGTTTTGAAAATCTATTCCCATATCAAAGGGAGCTGATAGAGCAACAGTTTAAGTGCGAGGCTTATAACTACTATGGTTCGCTCGAGCGTATAATTTCTGCTTGCGAATGCTCAAAACATGAAGGAATGCACGTTAATATGGAAAAGGGGGTTCTAGAAATAGTAGATAATAATGGAGAATTATTACCTGAAGGTTGTTTGGGAAAAATGATAACAACTGGATTTTACAATTTTGCTTTCCCTTTTATAAGGTATGATATAGGAGACGTTGGTTCAATTTCAAAGATACCTTGTTCGTGTGGACGAGGGCTACAATTATTAAAATCACTTGATGGCAGGACAAATGAAGTAATTAAATATAAAGATAAACATATCTCTTCTACCGCATTATCTGTTTTTCTTAGGAAGTTTAAAAATATTAAACAATGTCAGTTTATTCAGCAAGAAGAAAATAAAATCATGGTGAATATTGTAAGAGGAAAAGAATATTCGGAACATGATTCACAGGAATTAGTTAAGGCTATGCAAGAAATGACTGATGAACAACTGAATATATGCATAAGCTTTGTTGAGCATATCCCACGTACAAAAATGGGTAAATTTAACTTTATTATTTCAAAATTAAAAATTGTTGAGCAAACATAGCGAATTTAAAATTAAACTTATCATCCCTCCTTGGTTTGAAGATTATAGAGATTTTTTCGCAATTCCAATGCCTTTTTTTCCTTACGGAATTGCTGTTTTGACGGCTTTTTTGCGGAAGAGCAATTTTTGGGTTGAACAAGATGATCTTGCAATAAAGTTTAATCATTTTAGGTATGATTGTTATTTTTTAACTAAGCGTAAGCTAAGCTTAGATCTTTACAAATATAAAAATGATATTTATAGATATGCAAGTAGCTTAAGCAGTGATAATGGAAAATTGGATGCGCTTATTCAAAAGGTATTAGATTCTACCGATATAAATGATTTTAACCTCGTTGGGTTTTCTATATCGGCATTCCGTCAATTTATTTTTGCTATCCTACTTTCAAAAAAGATAAAAGAAAGAACCAATATCCCTATCGTCTTTGGTGGCTTTTTCGTAACACTCTATGGACACCTTTATCCTGAAGCATTTAAATTTGTGGATTATATGGTTATAGGCGATGGCCAGGTGCCGCTACTTAAACTAATAAATCATTTAAAGCAAGGAACCTCTATTTCCGCAGTACCGAACTTGATTTATAGTCATAATGGAAAATTAATGGCTAACCCCACGGAATATTTCCCCATAGAAGACATGCTTGCCCCTGATTTTGATGGTTTGTCAATAAGTGCATATAAAAGTACTAGATTTGAAAAAAATGTTACGCTACCATATCAAATAACAAGAGGCTGTATTAGTAGGTGCAGTTTTTGCGTGGATAGAAACAAATATGAAAAAATAGAATTTAAATCTTACAACAAAGTTATAAGCGAATTAAGAGAAATGAAACAAAGGTATAGCTGCAATAAATTTATCTTATGCGACTTAACAATAAACAATTCTATTGAATATTTAGATGGGCTATTGGGGTCTTTTATAAAAAGCAGATTAAATATAATTTGGGAAGCATATGCTAAAATTGACAGCCGAATAGATAAGCTTCTCCTTAAGAAGATCAAAGAAGCTGGATGCTTTGCTCTACATTTTGGAATCGAGTCAGGTAGCGACAGAATGCTTAAAATGATGAATAAAGGATTTACTTCTGAAGAAGCGAGTAAAATCATTAGGGACGCTCATGAATTCAAAATAAATATCCATCTTGGTTTTATGGCAGGCTATCCTCATGAAACGCAACAGGACATCAATCGCACTATTGAATTTATTAGAAAGAACAGGAAATATATTTATTTCTCCAGAGTTACAGAATTTGTTCTGATGCATGGTTCGCCAATATACAATAATCCCGATAGCTATAAAATTACGAATTTGCTTCCATCTTGTTATATGCGCCATATGCTTTCCTTTGATGAATTAAATGGTTTAGCCTGGAGTCAAATCAAAAGGAGAAATACTCATTATCGCAGGAGAGTTTTAAAAGCAATTTATAAGTTTGTATTACTGAAGCCCAGGTCAGTTTTTTTATATTTATATATAATTCCATATTTCTTATATTTCCTATATGTTTTAGTCAAGCCTGTCCACGAGAACAACGATATTAAATCAATTTTATAAAGTAAACTTAAGTTGGTTAGCGAATGCACATACTTTTTTTAGTCGAAGATTTAAATATAGAACAATTAGGCATCTCATGTCTTTCTAGTATATCAAAAAAGGCAGGCCACAATGTTGACATGGCGGAAGCCAAATATGATAAGGTTAAAAGAAAGATAAAAAATAACAATTTTACCATATTAGCCTACAGCGTACATTTTAATATTGTCAGGTATTACCTCGACCTTAACCGCAAGATTAAAGAAGAATTTAAAGTATTTTCGATATTTGGCGGACCGCAGCCTACTGCTTTTCCTGAGATGATAAATGAGCCGGGTCTGGATGGAGTTTGTATAGGTGAGGGAGAATATGCTTTGTTAGAATTAGCCAATAATTTACAAGAAGGCAGGCCTATTACTGACATTGCAAATTGGTGGATAAAACAAGATAATCAAATTTTCCGAAATCCGACTAGGCCTCTAATCAAAGATTTAGACACCTTACCTTTTGCTGATAGAACGCTTTTTTCCAGTATTCTTATGTCATCTGTAATGACCAGTAGAGGTTGCCCTTATCTATGTTCCTTCTGTACGGCAATAGGTGAGTTCCGGCGTAGGAGTGTAGATAATGTGATTGCAGAGCTAAGGGAACTCAAGAAAAATATTAATGTGAAGTTTATTGCTTTTTACGACACAGTATTCAATATCTCCCTTGACTGGCTAAGAGAATTCTCAGGAAAATACAGGAAAGAGATAGGGCTTCCATTTTACTGTTATGTTCGCGCAGACTTAGTTACACCAGAGAGTATGGGATATCTTAAAGAGGCAGGGTGTTTTTCTGTAACAATGGGCATTGAGACTGCAAATGATTATCTGCGTAATGAAGTCTTAAAGAAAGCAATATCTAAAGAACAGATTATCCAAGCAGCAGAGATAATTAAGAGATACAAGATTAGATTAAGGACAACTAACCTGCTCGGCATACCTTTTGGTTCATTGGAAGATGATTTAGATACACTAAGATTAAATATACAATGTCGCCCTGATTTAGCCAAAGCAAGCATATTTTTTGTTCAAAAAAATACGGCTATTTATAATTTCCTAGCTAAATATCCAGAATTCAAACAATTAAAATCATTTCTTCAGGAAGATTTATATGTAAATTTGGAATCACGCTCTTCTGCTTACAAGATACGTAAAATAAAAAATCTAAATCAGCTCTTTGGTTTGATAGTAGAATTTCCCTTTCTTTTACCACAGGCACAGTTATTAATAGAACTTCCTTTATTTCGGTTTTATTTATTTTTAAATCGTCTCTGGACAGAATATTGTTTCGACTTTCGTATTTATAGCAAGTATTTATCGGGCTGGAGATTTTTTTTTATAAGATTGGGAAAATATTTAAAGAGAGAACTGAAGAAATATTTAGAGATATTAAAAGCAATATAGTAATTAGAGTGTTGATTAAATAATCTTACGATCATTGTATTTTTAATTTTCTTAATAACTTTTATACTATAATGAATACACTGGTTAAGCGAATATTTTTATGGAAAAGCTATAAGAATATATTATGGTTGATTTTCTTACTCGGGATAAGTATAAGATTATACAACTTAGGAAGTCATAATTTATGGTTTGATGAAATTGCCTCTTTTGTTTACTCCAATAGGCTCAGTTCCTGTCAGCTCTTATTTCACACTTCGCATGGCTGTAATCTATATTATATTTTGTTGAAACCGTGGGTAATGTGTTTTGGCTCAAGTGAATTTTCCCTGAGATTCTTATCGATGATGTTCGGTTCTTTCTCAGTACTTCTGATCTATAGGCTTGGAAAGGAACTTTTTAACATTAAAAGCGGTTTATTAAGCGCCTTCATTCTTTCTATCTCGCCAATACACATATGGTATTCACAGGAAGCAAGAGCATATAGCTTACTAATTTTTCTGATAATGCTAATTGTTTATATCTATATTTTAGCATTAAAAAAGAACAAGCTATATCTGTGGATGAGTTTTGTTGGCTTATCGATTTTAGGTTTAACTACAGATTCCATGTCATTATTCATAATAATTTTGACGGGAATGTTATTTTTCCCAGAGAAACGCAAGTCATTATTAGTACATTATGTGGTGAGTTTAATATTTGTAGCAGTTGCCTTTTTACTATTTTTCCCTGCTTTATCTTATCGAATCAGCGGTATAATAAATAATTATTGGATCCCGAAGCCCCATCTTGATTCAGTGGTTATAACTTTTGAAAACTTTAATGTTGGTTATAATGCTACGCTCTGGATTTATCTTTTTACTTTTATAATATTTTCTTTATTATTTATTTTAGGGATTAAATGCTGGTGGCAAGAAAAAAGAAAAGAGTTAATATCTCTAATTTCATTCTTATTCATTCCCATAATTTTTACATATTTAATTTCACAGAGAATGCCCATCTACCTTGATAGGCAACTGATGTTGTTCTCTCCGTTTTACTACATAATCATCGCTGCTGGATTGGCAAGAATTAAGATGCGTAGCATAGAAATCGCTGTGTATCTTTCTATATTACTGCCGAATATATTTTGTTTGCATAATTATTTTTCTTATCGCCTGCCTTTATCTCAACATCATTACGCAGGATCGCCCGTAAAAAAACCCGTTAAGCCCGCAGCCGATTATATTAACAAAAGATTTATAAAAGGAGATGCAATAGGTTATTCAGAACCAACTGACCTTAGTTTATTTTACTATTTAAATTTACAAAAAATAGCTAGTGAAAAGATAGATATTTTTGTTTTTGTCATCAGATCAAAATTGGATAAATACTGGAGGGGGTGCGGAGAAAAATACGGATACGGTAGATACCTTGACATGCCTCTGCCTTCAAGGCGCGTGATAATATTAAATGAGGAGAGATCTAGTAAAAGCCTTGAGCAATACAATTTTAGAAGGCTATGGTTGATTTCTTCATCGTGGGCAAGAAATGGTATTCTAAATTTACATGCACAATCAGTAAGGGACTGGATGCGAATCCACTATTCGCTCTTAGAGAGCAGAGAATTTGATGGCATATTTATAGATCTTTATTGCCCAAACGTCGATTTAGTTGTAAAATAATAATGTTAAGGAATTGGTGTGGTTTGAGTTAATTTTTAACAGTAATTTGCTGAAAAACCGCCTAAAGATTTTTAAATTATCTCTAAACTATTATTTCATTTGAAAATTTAACATTGTACTGTTTTGGAGAATTGATTGGTATAAAAGATGAGGTTTGAAAAATCCAGTTTATTCAAAAACTACAGGTGCTATTCTTACCCAAGAAGACTTTTACTCATATTGTTTTACAAGAAATTGTCTAACCAACCTTTTTAAGCAATTTCGCAATATTTCCTTGAAAATTGGCAATCTAACACGGCATTGCTATCTATGAGTAATACGAAAAAACAAGTGAACAAGAAATTTGATAAAAGATGTAAGAGATGTGTTATTTCGGACAAATACCCCGGTGTTTCTTTGAATAATAAAGGTATTTGTAATTTGTGCTCTTTGTATAAAAAGGAAGACGTTGACGTCTTGGGCGAAGCGGCCTTAAATAAAGTTTTACATAAATATCGAAATCGTGGTAAATATAACTGTGCGGTTGCGTTCTCTGGAGGCAAGGATAGTACTTATGCCCTTTACCTTTTAAAAAAGAAATACAACTTAAACGTTCTGGCTATAACGGGTGACGATTATCTTGCTTCAGAACAAGCATGGAAAAATAGATTCAACGTTGTGAAAAAGCTCAGCGTTGACCACATCATTGTTAGTTATGATTGGAATCTTTATAAAGAAGTCTATCGGGCCGCGATTGTTAAAAGCGGCATGAGGCCGCGCGCAATAAATTTGGTGCATAATTTAATGCATCAAAAGGCAATTTACGAAATTTTGCAGAAATATAACATTCCTTTGCTTATCATGGGTAACTCTCAAGATGAACTTAATCTCTTTAAGGAGTGGGAAAGAAGATTAAATTTCAAATCTACCGGAATCTATTCTTACGATTATTGGAAAAATTGGCGTGAAGCTTATATAAAAGTTTTGAACGAAATTTTGCCAAATTATTTACGGACCAGAATACCTGATATTATTTGGTCGGAGCCGCGTAAAAACGATCCCGTTTCTGAAGTTAAACATCTACCACTTTTCCGGTATGAGTCTTTTGATGTAGAGAAAAATATAGAAATTATCAAAAGAGAATTAGGATGGAAATTGCCAACCGATGTCGGAGGAACCGAGACAGATTCCGCTGGCTTGCAGTTCGACGTGTGTATCTATCGGAAATTGCATAGTAACGAAGAATACGCAGCGCAAATTAGCAAGTTGATTAGGAACAGAACAATAACCAGAGAGATTGCATGGAAAGCTTTGAATTACAAGGATAAGTCAATAGTAAAGAGGTTCTTTGATGATTTTAGGCTTTCGTGGAAACATCTAAAACCGGAAAAATGCAGCCCATTTTTAAATAAATGGCTTGACTTGTTTTTACCGATTAGATGATTCAATCTTTAGTTATGGACGTCTGAGATTTTAAAAATTTGAGGAGATGCGCCAGCAGCTGATTCTGCAGAAATCTCGTCCGCGATGAAAGCGAGGGCGCGCCCAGAGAGGAGGTAAGAGGATTCCGCCACGCCCGAGCGTCAGTCAGGGTGGTAAAAAAATTTTGAAAATTTAACATAGTATTGTTTTAATATGAAAAGGAGGTAAGAAAATGGATGGAGGATAATTATTTGGTGCTGGATAGAAAAGAATTTGATGGGATTTTTGTGGATTTGTATTGCAAAAAGGAATTAAATGAACGGTGAGCACAATTACATTGACATTCTCTCCCCGAAGTGCTTAAATTCAAATTAGTGGAGGTGAATGAAATGAGAAAATTAATTTCATGTATTATATTCTTTATGATGGCACAAGCAAGCCATGGGGTTATGCCTCTTTTTGCACAGCAAGAACAAGAACTTTCAGCAATTAAAAAGATTATAGAAAATATACATGAAAGCTATAAGTACAATAATTTAGACTCTTATATGGCTAACGTTTCGGCTAACTACTCTATTAAAGACGAACTTGGTAATATCAAACAAGATTATGCAAAATTTAAGACAATTGTAAGGGAAGCAATGGACGTTTTTCATAAAACACACATTAATTACTCTTATGGAGACATAAAGATAATTAATCCAAATATAGGAAAAAATGTGGCTACCATTGAGGTTACGTCTAGTTGGAAAGCCTTTAATTTGCGTGGTCTAAAAGAAGTAGGCGGGAAAGTGAGAAGAGCCGGTACGTTAACAAAAGAAAATGGTGTTTGGAAAATTATACGGTGGCAGCGATTAGAGCAACCTGAACAGTAGAGTCTTGAAGAATGCTTCCAGTATTATTCTTTTCGATTTTTTAGAAAATCCGGATTTGCGAGAATAAAACATAATAGGTATTTCACGAAATAAACAGTTATTTTTAAAGGCGCGATAAGATAATTCGGCCTGAAAGATAAAACCCCGTGACATAAATTTATCCAGATCTATGTCTTCGATTACTCTTCTTCGGAAACACTTAAACCCTCCCAAACTATCAGTAACTTTTAAGCCAAGGATTAGTTTTACATAGCGGTTAGCCCAGAGGCTAAGAGCGGAGATACTGAGTGGGTGCCCTTTGACATTTAAAAAGCGCGAACCCAAGACGATATCGCAATTAGCGTTTTCTTTTAAAAACAGTGGGATGTATTTGGGATGATGGGAAAAGTCGGCATCCATCTGTAAGATATAATCGGGGTTCATTTTTAAGGCTTCTTTGAAGCCAGCGATATATGCCCTGCCTAAGCCTTCGTTCTTTTCTCTGTGCAATACTTTAACCTGTCCATATCTTTTGCTTAGCTCATCGGCGATTTTGCCTGTGCCGTCGGGTGAATTGTCGTCTACAATAAGTATCTTTATGTCCGGTACAACCTTAAATATCTCTTCCACTAATGGCCGGATATTGTCCTTTTCATTATAGGTTGGGATTACAATAATCGCATTCATTCTTTCGCTACGGTTAAACCTAAAATCAGCCACCAAATTAGAGCGACTTCTGGCAAGAAGAAAGTAAAGTCTACAAAGTTATGAGTCAGGAAAATAACGTTTGCTGCAACGAGGCTAGCGATTTGACTCTTTTGAGTAACTTTTTTAATATTTATAAGCGCAGATTTAAATATAGCGATAATAAGCCATAAAACTGAGATAAACCCTAAGATTCCCATTTCTGCCCAAATTTGCAAGTAAGAGTTGTGGGCAAAGCGCGACTCGGCAAGATTAAAATTACCCAACCCCACGCCAAATAAAGGCCATGTTTTAATAATCTTTAACGTATCCTTCCAATAATTTAATCTCATTATTGTAGAGAATATGGGTTGAAGATGTGGTTTTTGATTTATAGATCTTATAATTAAAACCAAGGCGCTAACTACGATTAGCCCAAAAAGAAAGATAATCCCTCTTTTCCCTATTTTTCCTCGTAAAGAGAAATATACGGCCAAACTCAAGACAAGGCTTAAAAGCCCGCCCAGGGATCTGGTAAGTAAAAGTGCCAGCGATAAAGGTATCATTAGCCAAGCTCTATAGTTATGGGTCAAGGTGAGAGCGATAACCATGGCCAGATAACCCGCCAGGGTGTTAGGGGTGACAAAAGGTAAAAAAACCCGTTTTTGGCTGACAGATTCGAGGATAAAGGTATTGGATATGTTATATTTAGCCAAATGGCTGGAAAGATGCTGAAAGCCGAAAAGATATTGATAGATCGCCAGCAGGCTAATAATCAATCCAGACCAGATGATTACATTTAGGATGCGCATTTTATTCTCATAGCTTAAGGAGACGGCAATGATAAATAACAGCAAGCCAGCTATATATTCATAGAGTTGAATGAAGCTGTGGAGCTTATCTAGAGAGAAAACCACTGAAATAATTAGGGCCAAGCAAATGAGGATAAGAGGGTATCTTATAGGCTTGGTTTCTTTTAAGGGCAGGCCGCAAGACAAAAGCCAGATAGCTAAAAATCCCATAAGTAAAAAAGAATAAATAAGATCTAAATAAGGAAAGGCTAAAGACGAAATAAACGGCCGGATAAAGATTAGAAGTAGTAGTATCGCAAACATTGTGTTATAATTCTATTCTAAGATGCAAGAGCTGTCAAATAAAATAGTCAGTGTTATTATAGTTACCTGCGCCATAGGGGATTATCTTAAATCCTGCCTGGATTCGCTTAAAGGACAAACCCATCCTTTCCTTGAGATTATATTAATTGATAATTCACTTAACCCTAATTTTAGTCAAACGATTAGTAAGGCTTGGCCCGAGGTAAAATTATATTCCAGCCCCAAGAATTTATTTTATGGTCAAGGCCTGAACAAAGGGATACAGATGAGCCAGGGCGATTTTGTCCTTTGCCTTAATGATGATGTAATACTGGAGAAGAGATTTATTAGAGAGGCATTAAAGGGCTTTAGTATTTCTGAGAGCATCGGCATGGTCAGCGGCAAGATATTGCGCCAGGATAAACAAACGATAGATAGCACAGGATTATTTTTAAGCCCTTGGCGCACGGCCAAAGAGAGGGGCTATGGGATTAAAGACAAGGGGCAGTTTGAAAAAGAAGAATATATCTTTGGCGTAAATGGGGCAGTGGCTTTTTATCGCCGGGAAATGTTAGAACAGATTAAGGCGGACGCAGAATACTTCGATTCTGATTTTCGTATGTTTTATGAAGATTTGGATATTGCCTGGCGGGCAAAGAACAGGGGTTGGAAGGGATATTATATTCCTACTGCTATAGCGTATCATGTAAGAGGGGCGACCGCAAGGCAAGTCAAGGGAATTAATCGCAGATTCGCCCGGCACTATTTAAGCGATGAATTGCACGCAGATTTAATTAAAAATCGATATCTGGCTATAATTAAAAATGAATCCCGGGTAGGATTTTTTTTGCATCTCCCACTTACGGTCTTTTATGAGATTCTATTGTGGGGTTATATTTTACTTTTACGGCCGCGACTAATTAAGAGATTTGTTTTAGATTTAAAGAGATTCAATTCTGCCTGGAGGAAGAGGCGGGTTCCATATGCACTACCACATCAGTGACCTCAGGTATTCCTTTTTTAATTTCTGCTTCGATGTCGTAGCTTATTTGGTGAGCTTGGGACATGTGCATATCCGGGCTTACTTGAATATGTAAATCCACGTGAATATCGTCAGGCCTGCCGCGCGTCCTTATCTTATGGCAGCTCTTGACACCCTTGATACTGAGCGCGATATTCTCTATTTTTTTCACATCCGTTATTACTATCGCATCGCACAATACCCCTGAACTTTGTTTTATTATAACAAAAGCCGCCCGGGCGATAAATACAGCAATGATTAACGTAGCAATGGGGTCTAAGATAGGATAATTCAGCTTTATCGCAACCAGCGTTATAATAACTGCAATTGAGGTAAAAATATCTGCTTTGGTATGCATTGAATCGGCAACGAGAATATCGCTGCGTAAGAGCCTGCCCTTGCCGTATTCATATTTCATTACCCAGATGTTGATGCCTAAGGTGACCAGCATTACGATGAAGCTTTGCAGGTTAACCTCGGGCTTCGCGGGATTCATGAGGCGGCTTACCCCTTCTTTGGCCAGATTGAAAGTAACCAGAAAAAGAAGCGCGGCAATGCCCAAAGAAAAAAAGGTTTCGTATTTTCGGTGGCCGTAAGGATGGTCTGCATCTGTGGGCTGGCAGGCAAGGTTGATCCCCACCAGACCAATGATATTCGAGGCGCCATCAGACAGGGAATGAAAACCATCGGCAGTCATACTTGTGCAATGGGTAAAAAAGCCGTAAAGAATCTTGGCTAATGCCACTAACCAGTTTAAAGCCAGGACCAATATTAATGCAGATCTTATACGCTTATAATGTTCTTCGGCCTCTATAACCATAAGGTTAATTATATAAGGTTTTATTGGGATTGCAAATAGATTATTTGCCTCTAGATATTGATTTAGATAAGCTTATGTGATAGAATAACCCCCTGGGGAGGGGGTAGAAGATGTTAGAGCTAAAATTAGTCAGAATTAAGAAGCCCGATGATGTAAACTTGATCTTAGGCCAGAGCCACTTTATTAAGACGGTGGAGGATTTATATGAGTTATTGGTTAATAGTGTGCCAGGGATAAAGTTTGGCTTGGCCTTTGTGGAGTCTTCAGGCGCCTGCAGGATAAGGTCAGAAGGAAATGACCCGGAATTAAAAAAAATAGCCCAGGATAGTGCCCTGGAGATTGGCGCGGGCCATAGCTTTCTCATCTTGCTCAAAAACGCTTATCCCATCAATGTCCTGAATGCAATTAAATCCGTCCCCGAGGTTTGCGGTATTTACTGCGCCTCGGCCAATCCCGTTGAAGTGATTATTGCCGAGACAGAAACAGGCAGGGGCATATTGGGCGTCATTGATGGTTTAAAGCCAAAAGGCATTGAGTCCGGAGAAGACATAGCTTGGCGCCATGAATTCCTGCGCAAGATTGGTTATAAGCTTTAAAATTTTTTACTTGAATTTTTGCATTTTTTTGTTATAATCTTTTTATTCTCTTGAAAGAATGGATTCTAAAAAGATACGCAAGAGTATCAGTCGCTTCTTTGGCTGGGTAGGGTTAACCTTTAGCTCTTTGATAATCAAGGTTCTTCCGAGCAGTTGGCTATATGGTTTTGCTCAAGGCCTTGCCAAGATAGGCTATTCAGTTGCCCGCAAACAAAGAAAGATTGCCTTAGAGAGCCTGGCTATTGCTTTTGGCCAAGGTAAAACTAACCAGGAGATAGGGCGGATTGCTGAGAATAGTTTCACCTTTATGGCTAAGTCAGGAGTAGAGATGATATTCCTTATGGATAGGCCTAGGCTCCTGAAGGAGCGCGTTCAGATGGTAGGCGAACAGAATCTTCAGGCTGCTTTATCCAAAGGTAAAGGCGTAATCCTGGTGAGCGCGCATTTTGGCAATTTTCCTTTAATGATGTCCAAGCTAAGCCTTGAAGGTTATAAGATTGCCGGGATAATGCGCCCCATGCGGGATAGCCGGGTAGAAAAGTTTTTTGTGCTTAAACGCCAAAGGCTTAAGATAAAGATAATATACAGCCAGCCTCGCAAGGCGTGCGTAGAAAACACGATACGCAGCTTAAGGAACAACGAACTGGTTTTTATACCCCTAGACCAGAATTTCGGCACCGGCGGGGTATTCGTAAATTTTTTTGGCCGCCAGGCAGCTACTGCTACCGGGCCTGTAGTTTTGGCACGGCGCACCAAGGCAGCGATAATACCGTGTTTTATTCTCAGGCAAAAAGACGATACGCACAAGATTATTTTTGAGCCGCCTTTGAATTTAGAAAAAAGTACAACTGACGAGGATACAGTACTTATCAATATACAGAGATTAACCGACATAATTGAATCTTATATCCGTAAATATCCGGCACATTGGGGTTGGATTCACCGTAGATGGAAAAGTAGACCAAATTCAGAAGGAGGTGTGTAGCAATGGCTGACGAATTGAAACAAGAGGAGAAGAAGGTTGACGCAGGAAAGGTAGTTTCTGCAATCTTTAAGGTTCTTTTGGGGGTTGTATTTTTAGTCCTCGGTGTTTTAGCGTTCTGGGCTTGGCGTAAAGACTTTTTAGTTATGTTGAAAGGTTGTATCGGCCCGTTTCTGATTTTAGCTGCCGTTATCACTTTTGCCATAGCCAAAGAATAGCTTAAACTTTTTTCCCTTAAAAAATACTAAGGAGAAAGGTTTAAGAGAGGCAATAAATGTAAGAGGGGAGCGATCCTTGCTTCCCTCTTTTGTTTAAATTTTACTTAAAGATTAGTTGAGTCCCTGTCGTTACTCGCGATAACTTTACAATTGCCTTATTCTCAGGTATAATGATGGGCATTGTATTTAACTTGATAAAGTGAAGTTAAAAAGGAGAGATAATGATAGAAGCAGTTCTAAAGAGAGAGGTAATTGTAAATAAGACTTCCTGCCGTGCGCTCGGGGTCTCGATATTTGTTATCCTAACCAGCCTGGGAGCTTTTGTGCGTATCCCCTTACCATTTACGCCTGTGCCCCTGACCTTGCAGACATTATTTGTTTTACTCTCAGGCCTTTTCCTGGGTAATCATCTGGGCGCAATCACGCAAATTAGTTATGTAATTTTAGGCATGTCTGGTTTACCAATATTTGCAGGTGCGGGTAGCGGCTTAAATTATCTGCTCGGGCCAACAGGCGGATATTTGTTTGGGTTTGTTTTGGCAGCATTTTTTGTAGGAAAATTTATTAAACACGTAAAGGATAATTTATTTTCTGTTTTAAGCGTATTATTTATCGGAGATTTAATTATATTAATCTGCGGTATTTTATGGCTTAAGTTACTTTTAGGTTACCCTTCGGTAAAATTGTTGTCCATCGGGTTAATTCCTTTTATTCCCGGAGATCTATTGAAAGCCGTATTCGCCGCAAGCCTTTATTTAAAATTCAAAAACCGCCTAAAAGAAATCTTTTAACAGAAGTGCAGAACAGGAGGATTCAATGAAGGTAAGCGAGATAATGAGCAAAGACGTAGTCAGCGTTAAGCCCGACGAAAATGCTAAAGACGTGCTGGCGCTCTTATCCAAGATGCAGATTAGCGGCCTGCCGGTGATAAATGAACAAAATAAGTTAGTAGGGATGTTCACGGAAAAAGAGGTGTTGGCCGCGATTTTGCCCAGCTATGTAGAGAGGGTAGGCAGGTTTATGTATCACGAGAATCCTAAGGCAATTAAATACAAGGTTTCTCAACTTAGTAATGCGAAAGTAAAAAACATAATGCGCCGCGAGGTGGCAACGATTGCTGAAGACGCCACTCTTTGCGAAGTCGCTCGCGTGATGCTCACCCAAAAGATAAGGCGTCTGCCGGTTTTGAATAAAGAAAACAAGGTCATAGGAATAGTGGCCAGGGAAGATGTGATTAAGGGGTTCTCTAAAGAATACGGTTTATAATTCGCTATGAAAAATCATATATTTAAATTTGTTTTATTAATTTCGATATCTTTAGTCTTAGGATTTTGTTCAAAATTTATAGGCCTGAATAACCACCAGGCGCTCGCCGTTGCCATATTTTCTGTTTCTATTTTGGGTACCTTGTTCTTCTGGGATTTTCGTCTGAGCTTCGCATTTTTAGGAACATCGGTGCTGCTTATAACTCGTACTATAGATTTGGAAAATGTGGTAAAATTTTCTTCCTTAGAGATAATTTTATTTTTGGTAGGGATGATGGTTCTCATCGGGCTTTTAAAAGAGGCGGGACTTTTTGCATGGTTAGTCAGCTTAATTTTGAGAATACCCAACCTTACCGCCAAGAAATTTCTTATTGCGATATCTGTTATCTCAGCATTGCTTGCCTGTGCTGTAGATGAGGTTACATCTATTGTATTTATGGTGGCGGCGATCCTGGAGATCTGCGATTATTTCGAAGTTGACCCCGTCCCTTTTATCATCGGCTCTGTATTTGCTACAAATATCGGATCATCTGGCACGGTCTTAGGTAATCCCATAGGAATATTAATTGCTACCAAGGCGGGTCTGAGCTTTGAGGATTTTATTGCCAAGGCCTTTCCCTTGATGCTGGTTTGTCTTTTGGTTTTGATTTTTATCTTAAGTATCTGGTATCGTAAAACATTAAGGCAATTTGATGAGAAGATAAAAGAATTGGGGGCAAACGAGATGCTTGTCCGTCTTATTTCAGTCCCCCCAGAAAAGCAACTGAAGATATGTTTGGGTATTTTTGGCTTAACTTTATTTTTCATCTCCATGCATCACCGCTTGGAATTATTTTTTGATTTGGAAACCAATACAATTCTTTTAATCGCCCCTTTAATTTCAGCGGGGCTAGTTATGATTTGGAAATGGAAAAAGGCCAGGGATTATATTGAGAAAGACGTGGAATGGTGGACGCTATTATTCTTTTTACTTCTTTTTGCCCAGGCAGGCACGCTTAAATATACCGGCGCAACCGAAGTTTTAGCCAGAAGGATAGTAAATGTAACGTCGAATAATCCCCACCTTTTAACTACAGCTATACTCTGGCTAAGTACTGTCGGCTCAAGTGTTCTCGATAATGTCGTCTTGGTGGCAGCGTTTATTCCTATTGTCCAGGGATTTCAGTCCTTAAACGTGAATTTGCGACCTTTATGGTGGGCGTTGCTCTTTGGCGGTTGTTTCGGCGGCAATATCACCCTGGTTGGCTCAACCGCAAATATTGTGGCTTTAGGTATCTTGGAAAAAGAGAGAAATATCCGCATGACCTTTTTCCGCTGGTTCTGGATTGGGCTTACAGTGGGCTTAGTTACAACCGCTATTGTCTGGATTGCGCTTTTAACTCTGCCGATGTATCACTGATAAGCTTAAAATCGATGATATTGACAGTTGCTTTAAATTGTGCTACATTACCTTTTAATTTAGGGTTTCACAAAAATAGTATTTTTATGATTGCGCAGATTATAAAGGCACCTGCCTGCCGCAGGCAGGGATTACACAGATTAATACAGCATCGGAATCAATCTGTGGAATCTTTTTTAAAAATCTGTGTAATCATTTTAAAAGGAGGCGCAAGATGAAACAAGCTAAGGTCTTTATTTTAATTTTAGTAATAGCGGTTTTTATCGGTTTAAATTCAGGCTTAAGCCTGGGACAGGACTTAAAGGCCCCGGAGAAAACCCAAGCGTTAAATGACCCGGATGTGCAATGGCTGTGGGGAGAGGTAGTTTCAGTAGATTTGAATGCTAAGCAAATCACGGTTAAATATCTTGATTATGACACTTACCAGGATAAAGAGTCGGCCATTAATGTAGATGAGCAGACCACCTACGAGAATTTAACTTCCCTGGAAGAAATCAAGCCACAGGATACCATAAGCGTTGATTATATAATCAGCCTGGAGGGTAAAAATCTTGCCAGGAACATCAGTTTAGAAAAACCCGAAGAGGACCTCAAAGCTCCCCAATTGGAGACTAACGAAGAACCGCTCAAAGAAGCTCCGGCTAAGGATAAAGAATAATCGCGGCTGTAAGACCTGCCTATTTAGTCCTTAAATAAGGTTTAAAACCCACGAAACCAGAAATAGGTTTTTAGAAAATTTTAAAAGATGAAAGGCATTAAGCTTATAATTTTTGACTTAGATGGCACCTTGGTGGATGCTTATCCGGCGATAATTAAGAGTTTCAATTATACGATGTCAAAGTTGGGATACCCCCAACAGAAATCCCTGACTATCCGTCGGGCAGTGGGCCGCGGCGATGAAAATCTCCTGAAGCCATTTGTTAGAAGGAAGGATTTAAAGAAGGCAGTTTTACTCTATCGTAAGCATCATAAGACCGCCTTGCTTCAATACTCCCGCTTATTTCCCAGCGTAGATAAGGTGTTAACTAAGCTCAGAGAAAAAGGCTTTAAACTTGCGGTGGCCAGCAACCGGCCCACCAAGTTTTCCCTGATTTTAATCCGGCACTTAGGGTTAAAGAAATATTTTGCTTATGTCCTTTGCGCTGATAAGCTGAAACACCTTAAGCCTCACCCCGAAATCTTAAGAAAAATTAGGCAAAGGTTTTCACTTAAGCCCGGGCAGACCCTCTATGTGGGTGATATGACTATTGACGCTCAGGCCGCCGGGAATGCTAAAGTGAAGGCAGTAATTGTTACTACCGGCTCAAGCTCGAAGACAGAGATTATAAGAGAGAAGCCTTTTCGGATTATCCGAAGAATTATCGATCTGTTGAAGGTCCTTTAGGTTTTATCTTGACAGCAGGGGTTATTTCCGATATATTAAAGCATAAGGAGGAGCTCTTGAAGGGGTTAATTTTTATTTTTGGGGTATTATTTTTGTGCCTGGCTTTGGCAGTATCTTATGCTAAAGATTCAAAAACCAAAATCATCTTATTAATTGCGGAGCAGAATATACAAGGCCCGCAACGTGCCTGGTGGGCAAGCGAGATTGATTTATCCACTACCGAAGCAAATATTGCCCAGAGGCTTATGGAAAAAGGCTATGAGGTTATTGAGCCTTCTGGCGTGGCCAAGATCATCAACCAGAACAAGGCTTTTCGCGTGGTGGCTTTATCTGAAGAAAAATCGGTAAAGTTAGCTAATTTATCCAAGGCAGATTATGTAGTCTTAGGCAAGGCCGTTGCATCCAGCGGAGCGAATGTGCCGCAATCCAATATGCGCTCCTGTTTTGCCAATATCACGGCTAAACTTATCCGGGTAAAAGACGGCAAAGTAGCGGCCTATCTAGATGCCTCGGGAAATTCTGCGCATATGGATATGATTACTGGCGGTAAAGAAGCACTGGCTAATGCCAGCCAAGATTTAGCCCAGAAAATTATTGAAGCATTGACTAAAGAGGGAGGCAAATAGGATGAGGAGATTATTATTCGTTATAGTTTGCGGGCTGATTGTTTTAGGCTTAACTGGTTGCGCAGCATTACAACAGATGACCCAGCCCACTGCCCAGGTAGATAATACCGCGGGGACAGCGCAACTGCCACCCTATTCCGGGCCTAAGGCGCGCATTGCGGTAGCAGATTTTGATGTTAAGGCAGCTAAGGCTACCTCAGAGATCGGCACAGGCTTGCGGGAAATGTTAACCACGGCATTGATGAACAGCAATCGTTTTTCCGTGCTTGAACGCCAGGCATTAGGCGCAGTAATGCAGGAACAGGAATTATCCGCTTCGGGAGCAGCTGCGCAAGGTGGCGGCGGGCCACAGAGAGGAAAAATCAAAACTGCGGATTTAATTATTACCGCAGCAGTCACTGAATTTGAACCCCAGGCCTCAGGCGGAAAAGCGGGTATTGGCGGCGGCGGCGGAGTAGGTAGCGGTGTTTTAGGCGGATTGTTAGGCGCAGCCTTAAATAAGGCGCATATGGCTTTGGATATCCGCATTGTAGATACGTCTACTTCTGAGGTTTTAGCCGCAACGCGCGTGCAGGGCCAGGCTACGGATATAGCCGGTGGTATTATGGGCGGTTTTTTAGGCAGCTGGGGATTAGGCGTAGGATTATCGGCTTATGCCAATACGCCAATGGAGAAGGCTATCCGGGTCTGTATTATTGAGGCCGTGCGCTATATTTCTCAGACCATTCCGGCAAATTATTACAAATATTAAGTGAGGACATCCGCCATAGAACTTTGGCGGATCCGTCCGAACTTAATTTGCTTGAAGTATACGAGGGCAAATTAATGGGAAAACGTAAACGTCGAGGCAAACTTAACTGGCGTTCCAAGCGAGCCAACAAAGGAAGAAAGCCCTGTTTAGGATAAAGCTGCAGGAGCGGGGCTGCTTTTTTAACTTTGTGCAACCTCAAAAAATGAGGAGGTGCGTATGCAAGAGAAAGAGATTGGCAAAATTACCCATTATTATGACCACCTAAGCGTTGGTATAATCGAGCTCTCGGATAGCTTAAAAACAGGAGACAATATCCACATCAAAGGCCATAGCTCGGATTTTAATCAGAATGTAGATTCAATACAGGTTGAGCATCAAAGCGTCCCAGAAGCTAAAGCCAAAGATGTAATCGGCATCAAGGTTTTAGAGAAAGTTCACCCTCACGATAAAGTCTTCAAGGTTATTGCTTAAATAAACTCCTTCCATGGTTCTAATCTGGATTCTGCTTAGCACCTTCCTGGTTTCCCTCATTTCCTTGATAGGCATATTTACGCTGGCCATCAAAGAGAAATTATTAAAGAAGATTCTCTTTTGTCTTATTGGTTTCTCTGCCGGGGCACTGATCGGCAGCGCATTTTTGGATCTATTACCCGAAGCCATAGCGAAGACCAAAAGCACCCTTGTTTTCTATTACCTGATTTTGGGAATAGTTTTGTTTTTCTTATTGGAGAGATATTTTTATTGGCGTCATTGCCATGAGGGCGACTGTAATATACACGCCTTTACTTATTTGAATCTTGTCGGAGACGGTTTGCATAATTTTCTTGACGGCATGGTCATTGCCGTAAGCTTTGTAGTTTCGGTGAAGCTCGGCATAACCACTACCTTAGCAGTTGTCTTCCATGAGATACCCCAGGAATTGGGCGATTTCGGGGTGTTGGTCTACGGCGGATTGACTAAACGCAGGGCCTTATTTTATAATTTTATTTCTGGACTGGCAGCCATGATTGGCGCAATCGTCGGATATTTTATGTCTGGTATGGCAGCAGGATTTTCTCATTTTGTCTTGCCTTTGACTGCCGGAGGATTTATTTATATCGCTACCTCTGACCTTATCCCCCAGATTCATAAAGAGAGTAATTTAAGAGGCGCCACGCCCGCATTTATCTTCTTTTTGCTCGGCATTGCCTTTATAGCCTTAACCAGTATATTATTGAAAGTTTAGCTTAAGATTTCCCTCCCGGATTATTTCTCCCCTTGCTTTAGCCCCTCACTTAAGATAAAATAGGGCTGCAGTATATTTATAAAATCAAGCCCGGTTTTGGCCTTTTAAGTTTATAATTTCATGAAAGCGATAGCATTAGTCTCAGGCGGTCTGGATAGCACATTAGCTGCCAGGGCAATTAAAGAGCAGGGCATTGAAATCATCCCTGTCCATTTTAAGATTCCCTTTTGCCATCGTAGTAGCGATGGTTCTTACGGCAAAGAGAATTTCCTGGAGAGGATGGTTAATAATTTAGGCGCCCAGCTTAAGACCATCGATATCAGTGATGAGTTTCTAAGGATGTTAAAAAATCCTGCTTACGGTTACGGTGCAAATATGAATCCCTGTATTGATTGTAAAATCTTAATGCTCAGTCAAACCAAAGAATTAATGTCTAAGTTATGTGCCGCATTTGTAGTCACTGGCGAGGTATTAGGCCAACGGCCGATGTCTCAACATAAGCAGGCATTATATATTATTGCTAAAAGGGCGGGCCTTGAAGGTCTGGTTTTAAGGCCGCTTTCGGCAAAACTTCTCTTAGAAACTATACCCGAAAAAGAAGGCTGGGTTTCCCGGGAGAGATTGTTGAGTTTTAGCGGCAGGACGCGTAAGCCCCAGATAGAATTATCCAGAGTCTTTGGGATTAAAGAATATGCCCAGCCCGCCGGAGGTTGTTTATTAACCGACCCCGGATTTACTAAAAGGCTTAAAGATCTTATTGGGCATGATGAGTTAGAGAGGGATAATATTGAGTTGTTAAAGATAGGAAGACATTTTAGATTAGCGCCCAATGTAAAATTAGTAGTAGGCAGAGATGAAAGAGAAAATGAGCGGCTCGTTAATTTAGCCCAAGATGATGATTATCTATTTTTTCCTGCTGATGGGTTAGCCGGGCCGACATCTTTGGGAAGGGGGAATTTTAATGCAGAGTTGATTAAAATCGCCTCCAGCATAACCTGCCGCTATTGCGATTTAAATGGGGGTATGGTAGCCGATATAAGTTATAAAAGAATTCCTGAAGAACAATTAAAGGCGTCGCAAGTTTTACCTATTGAAGAGGCCAGGCTTATAAGCTTACGCGTATGAAAAAAGAAGCCTTGCTTTATGAAAAGTTAGAGAATAAATTAGTGCACTGTTATTTGTGCAATCATCATTGCCGCATTGTCAATCAGAAGTTTGGTTTTTGCGGAGTAAGGCAAAATATAGACGGTGTATTATACACGCATATTTACGGAGAGGTAGTTTCCGCTAATGTAGACCCGGTAGAGAAAAAGCCCCTTTATCATTTCTTACCCGGCTCATTCAGCTTTTCCATTGCCACTGTGGGGTGCAATTTTCACTGCGGGTTCTGCCAGAACTGGGAGATTTCCCAGAGTACAATCCGCGATGGATCTTATTCTTGCGGTACGCATAGTTTTACCCCTACCCAAATCGTAAAACAGGCATTTAAAAATGGCTCCAAGAGTATCTCTTATACTTATACCGAACCGACCATATTTTTCGAGTTCGCTTTAGATACGGCAAGACTAGCCAAAGAAATGGAGTTTTATAATAATTTTGTCACTAACGGATATATGACAAAAGAGGCGGTCTTGATGATCAAACCCTATCTAGATGCAGCCAATGTTGACCTTAAGTTCTTCCGGGAAGAATCCTATAAAAAAAATTGCGCGGGTAGCTTAAAGCCCGTGCTGGATTCGATAAAATTAATGCACGATTTAGGGATTTGGGTGGAGATAACCACCTTGGTTATACCCGGGGAGAACGACTCCGAGGCAGAGCTTAATGATATTGCGCGATTCATTGTCAGCATAGATAAGAATATCCCCTGGCACATTTCCCGTTTTCATCCCGACTATAAATTTACTAACCATGCTTTTACGCCCAATGCCACGCTCAAGCGCGCCGCAGAGCTGGGGCGGGAAGCCGGGCTTAACTATGTCTATGCGGGAAATGTCATAGGCTTTGGCAATGATACCCATTGCCATAATTGTAAGAAACTGCTCATTAAAAGAGAAGGATTCAGCATATTAGAGTATAATATCAAAGAAAAGAAGTGCCCTTTTTGTCACGCGGGTATACCTGGTGTTTTTAAGTAACCGGGCTCAACTGAAAGGACAAATAGATGTTAAGCTATGTCAAAGATAAATGTCGGCTTTACCAAACCAAATTCAGCTTTGGCGCGGTCTCGGCTATTATCACTAACTTAGGCCTTATTGTGGGCTTAAGAACAGGAGAACACGCCAAATTAAGTATCATAGTCGGGATATTAGTCATTGCCTTGGCAGATAATATTGCTGATTCCATGGGTATTCATATTTATCAAGAATCAGAATGCCTGAAGACCAGGGAAGTTTGGCTTTCTACTTTTACCAATTTTATTACCCGATTGTTAGTCTCCTTGACCTTTATCCTTTTAGTCATCTTTCTGCCGATACGGGCAGGGATAGCTTGTTCGCTGCTTTGGGGGTTATTATTATTGGCCGCTATCAGTTATACCATTGCCAAAGATAGGCGGGCCAATGTATATTTAGTCATACTTGAACACCTCGTTATCGCAATTATAGTTATTATCGCGAGTAATTTTATAGGCAAGCTGGTTATTAATAAAATTAAATTTTGAGGTATTACCATAACTTGATAAGTAATTGATAAAAATGCGTAAAGTAAAAATTGATGCTTACAAATTATTAGAAAAAATTAGAACGCAGAAGCCCGTTATCCATCATCTTACAAACTGGGTTACGATTTATGATTGCGCCAATGTGGTTAAGGTTCTTGGCGCCTCGCCAGTGATGGCCCACGCCCAGGAAGAGGTTGCCCAGATGGCTAAAATTGCTTCAGCGCTGGTCTTAAATATCGGGACGCTTACTGTGGACTTCGTGGAGGCGATGAAGATTGCCTGCCGCAGTGCCAATGAAAAAGGAATCCCTGTGGTTTTGGATGCCTGCGGCGTAGGGGCTACCCAGCTACGAGACAAAAAATGTTTTGAATTGTTGGATGAGGCTAAGATTGATATTATTAAAGGGAATTCTTCAGAGATTGCTAGGGTTGCTGGAGAAAAAGTAAGGACAAAAGGCGTAGACGCAACACAAGTTGATAAGGATTTGATAGAAGTAGCCAGAGATCTTAGTAAAAGAAGAAAATGCACAGTAGTGATAACGGGGGAGGAAGATATTGTGGCCGATACAGGGAAAATTTATATTATTAATAACGGCCATCCCATGATGGCCAATATTGTGGGCACGGGTTGTATGGCCACATCCGTTATCGGGGCTTTTGCTGCGGTTGAACCAGGCTTAGCCTTAGCCGCAGCTTGCGGCTTGGTCTGTTTTGAAATTGCTGCCGAGCGTGCAGCTAAAGGTGCTTCTGGCCCAGGTGCGTTTAAAGAAAAGATGTTTGACTGCCTTTTTCATTTAGATAAAAAAACTATTAACAAAATGCAAAAAGTAAAACAAATATGAAGGGTTATTATTTTATTACTGATTCAAGCCTTAGCCGGGCAGGAAATGTCAGCGATGTAAAAAATGCCTTGAAAGCAAAGGTTGAGATTGTGCAGTATCGGGATAAACATGCCAGCACAAAAGAAATGTACGAAGAAGCCCTGAAGTTAAGCAGGATATGCCGGAAGGCAACCTTTCTTATTAATGATAGGGTTGATATTGCGCTGAGCGTAAATGCTGACGGCGTGCATCTGGGGCAGGATGACCTGTCCTACGGAGTCGCCAGGAAGCTTTTGGGCAGAAATAAAATTATAGGAGTGACCGTGCATAGTCTGAAAGAGGCAAAAGAGGCGCAAAGGTTAGGTGCGGATTATGTGAGCGTTTCCCCGATTTTTACCACTAAAACAAAATTAGATGCCGGGGTTCCTAAGGGCATTGTTTTGATAAAAAAAATTAAAAGGCATATCCGCATCCCTATCGTGGCAATAGGCGGTATTAACCTAGATAATGCCAGGGAGGTTATCGAGTCCGGCGCTGATGCATTATGCGCAATCTCTGCCGTGGTTACCAAGCGCAATGTAAGGCAAGAAATTGAGAAATTTCAGATGTTTTTTTAAGAAGTCCGTTCCCAGGAAAAAATGGATAAAAACCAAGCTTTAAATGAGTTTTTTAAAGGCCTGCACATATCCCTCAATAACGCTATCTACTTCAGGGGCCATCCTTACTCTATAAAGTCAGCGGGAAATTTTAAAGAGAAGATTGATATATTATTTACTTTCTTAAGCCCGATAAAGATTAATATCTCCCCTGAGGCCATTTTCTTAGACGAAAGGAATTGGGAAAAGGAAACCCTGTATGCCGAATTAGCGCATATTTTTCATCTGCGCAAGATTAAGAGTGTTGAGTTTAGAGAGGGTCTTAGCAACCAAGAATTAATCGGTTTTCTTAACGCGGTATCGCTGCCTCCCAAAGAAATTTTTAAAGGGGGAGGGATTGAGAATATTTTAAATAGGGAGAAAAGGCCGCATATCGTACTTGAAGAACTTGATTATTCGCAGCTTTTAAGAGGCGAAGGAGAGGAATGCAAAGATATCTGGGGATATTTATTAAAGGATGCGGTTGAGAAGAATGACGAGCAAAAGATTTCTGAATTTGCTGATAATTTCGGATTGATTTTAGGAAAATTTAAAGATAAAGAACTATTTGAAGATGAGCAGCTGAGGCTCGGTTTGTTAAATTTCCTTAAGTACCTTAAAGATAACCAGAAGGAAAGATTCGGTAACTGCACTAAAGAGATGTTTAATTCCCTCTTAAAATACAAGGAGGCGTTGCCAGATGAAACAATCGAAAAAGTTAAAGTATTATTTAAAGATTTGAATGTCGATGACTTTGCCAGCCTCTTGCTCTACAAGATAATAGCAGATGATAGCTTTGATTCTTTAGGTTTCCAATTATTCTCTCGGATTTCCGATGAAAAAAGGCATAAAGAAATCGCCTCTTCTTTGCTAGATAAGGCAGCGCATCAGGAATTTTTAAAGGACAACCCTAAGGCAATAAAGAGAATTCAAGATTTGTTATCTGATTCTCACAGACAATTCACATCCGGCGTATATCAACACACACTATCTGCTTTATTGAGTAGTATTTCGGGCGAGCAAAGATTATCCTTTGAGCGCCATCTTCTGCGCACACATTATCGTTTTATTATCCTCAACTTGCTTGACCAGGAGAGGGATAAAGAAAGTTTAGGTTTAATATTAGAAAGGCTATCCCGGGAGTGGGAAGGGGTAGCTAAGGATAAGGATTGGGAGTATATAAAGAAATTAATAGGTGTTTTTAAGAAGAGAAAGCAAGAAGACGCCTCCCTGGCTGATTTGTTCGCCGAATTGGAAAAACGCATTACTAATTTCTTCGAGACGATTATCTGGGAGGAGGATTTATCTTTAGATTTAAGCTATTTTGTTGATGCCTTAGAAAAAACCTCTTTAGATATCGATTTCTATTTAGATAAGATATTTAGCGCAAATAAAATCAATGCTCATGGGTTAAGGCTATTTTTTAAATTTTTCCCCCAAGAGGCGCCTATTTTTTATGAAAATTTAAAGAAAAAATCTTCCGATATGGAGTTTATGGTAAAAGCGATCGAGGCTTTAAAAAGCCTTGATTCTAAAGTGGCTCTTGAAATCTACAAATACATATATTCATTTGCCAATGAATATATTAAGATAGAAGTATTGAGGGCCATGCAGGCTTTATCCCGGATTGATAAAGATTTCCTCTTTGCGATATTACAAAAAGGAGATATGAATTCTAAAAAAGAGTCCTTGATAGTTTTAACTAAAGACGAGCAGGCCAAGAGAGAAGCCCTGGAGATTCTTTTCCCTATATCTAGCCGCTGGGGTCTTAAAAATAAGATTATCCTGCAAAATTCAATCATTATAGAAGAGCTAGGATTAAAAGAAGGCCGCGAATATTTAGAAACGCTTAGCCGAAGAAGATTTTTTTGGAATAGGCAGGTAAGAAAAAAGGCGCAAGAGATATTAGCAAAATGGCAATATTAGAGAAGATTGAACATTTTTTAAAAGATTTGTTATCCTCCTTACAATCAGCAAGGCTCTATGCCACAGAGCATCCTCTTTTTAAGAAATCCGTAGAAAAGGCTTACTTAAGTCTGCAGGAGATTTTACGAGAGAGGGAAGAGTTGGTTATCGGAATTGTGGGGACAGAGTTAGCCTTTGAAAAGGAGATATTCTTTGATTTAAGCAAGCAAGTTATGCCGGCAATTGTATATTTAAAAGACAGGGGCATAGAAAGAATGGCTTTCTATCGGGGGTTAAGCGAAGATGAATTGGCTAAATTCATTGCATTTTTAGTTACCCCCAAGACAGAAATAAAAAAAGAGGCCCAGGATTATTTGCCTCTTATGGGCGTAAAAAATATAAGCGCGGGTAAAATCAAGGTTTCATCCCTGTCTTTATCCGAAGAATCCCAACAGCTTGCCAGCCACTTATCTGTTTATGACAGTTCCCTGGAGCAAGTCGTTCAGTCGGTAGCCAGCGTATTAGACGCGCAGGCGCTTAATCACACAAACTTAAGATTTACGATAAATAATATTACCGGAAATCTGGGCAGCCATTATCGAGAATTCCTAAGATTGGTCACCTTGAAAAGATATGACACGGGGACCTCGGAGCATATTTTAAATGTTTCTATATTAGCTATGTATTTTTCTTCTAAAATCGGATTCGCCTCGGACGATGTCTTAGATATAGGAATAGCTGCTTTATTCCACGATATCGGCAAACAATACGTCTCCCGCAAAATTCTTACCAAGGCTGAACAGTTAAAAGATGAGGAATTCGACAGAATTAAAAGCCATACTGTCTTAGGGGCTGAACTGCTTTTAAAATACGTAGATACCTTAGGAATATTACCCGTAGTGGTTTGTTTTGAGCACCACTTAAAATACGACCTCAGCGGTTACCCAAAATTATCTTTCTCCCGAAAACCCCATATCGCCTCTTCGATCGTCTCAGTCTGCGATGTTTATGACGCCCTTTCCCAGCGCCGCGGATACAAGGCAGATTATACTCCAGACTTGATTTACAACATTATGATGAAACAAAGGGGCAGTTTATTCGAGCCCGGGCTTTTAGATAAATTCTTTAAGATCATGGGGGTCTGGCCTATTGGCTCTATCGTATCCCTAAGCGATGGAAGGGTTGCCGTGGTAAATGATGAAAACGAAGATGATATATTCTCGCCGAAAGTCAAAGTCATTTACCCCGAAGACAAAAAAGAGTTTATTGATCTAAAGGAAAGAAAGGACACCCTTAAGATCGAACGCTATCTTAATCCTTGGAAGGAAGGCAAGGATTTCCTGCATTTGCTGTGAGTCTCTATCACCAAAAGGGAAGATTAACAAAAGTAGCTTTTTAAAGAAGAGAAAGGCTGGTAAATAAAGATGAAGTTGTTTGTAGTCGCAGTGTTTCTTGTTACCTATGTATTGCTGATGTTAAGGAAAGGTCATCCTTTTATTATTTTAGGTGGCGCTATAGGCCTGCTTTTAGTCAGCCGCGCGATTAATGTAACCCAGGCAATTTCCAGCATAAATTATAATGTCCTGGCTGTATTTTTGGGGACGATGATTTTATCCGGTCTTTTTATATTCTCTGCTGTACCTGCGTATTTAGCTACAAAATTAGTTGACCGTTCAAAAACCGTGGGTATGGCTTTATTGTCCGTGTGTATCTTAGCTGGTTTTATCTCCAGTTTTGTAGAGAATGTAGCCACAGTTTTGATTGTTGCGCCCATTGCCTTTGAAGTAGCTAAAAAATTAAAGGCCAATCCTGTTCCATTTTTAATCGGCATAGCCGTATCTTCTAATCTTCAAGGCTGTGCTACATTGATAGGCGATAGCCCGAGTATAATACTTGCCCTTTCCAGCGGGATGAATTTTATGGATTTCTTCTGGATGAAAGGCAAGCCCGGGATAACCTTTGCCGTAGAGTTAGGCGCAATTGCCTCATTTTATGTTTTGTATTTGTTATTCAAAAAATACAAAGAGCCGGTTATTCAGATAGAAGAGGTTAAGGTCAAGACCTGGGTTCCTACCTGGTTTTTAGCGGCGATGATGTCGACTCTGGCCTTATCCAGTTTTATCAAGAATAAGCCCACCTACACCATAGCCTTTATCTGTATCGCATATGGCATAATCGGGCTTATCTGGCACGAATTAAAACACCGCGAGTCAATTTCGATTATCAAGGATTTAGATTGGCATACCTTTTTCTTTTTAATCGGAATATTTGTCCTCGTGGGAAGCCTGACCTATACCGGCGTAATAGATGATATAGCCAAGTTTATAACTGGCGTTACCAAGGGCAATAAATTCTTGGCTTATACCATTATTATTTGGCTTTCGGTATTTTTGTCTGCGTTTATCGACAACATACCTTATATAGTGGCAATGATTCCTGTGGCCAAGCTGGTGGCCCTTTCCTTAGGCGCAAGCCCAGAGCTATTTTTATTCGGGCTACTTATTGGGACATCTTTGGGCGGCAATATCACTCCTATCGGCGCCTCGGCTAATGTGGTCTCCGTGGGCCTATTGCGGAAAAATCATTATCATGTGAAGTTTGGGGATTTCTTCAAAATCGGCTTTCCATTTACTATTGCCGCGGTCAGCGTGGCTTATTTATTTCTCTGGTTTATCTGGGGAAGATAAGAAAGGAGGGACAATGGACCCGCTACATAATATTATCAATATTGTGAGTTTTAGCTTGAATATTATCGGTGCTTTAGTTACTATCTGGGGAATAGTAATTTCTTTATTTGAATTCTTAAAAAAGGAAGCTTTCCAAAAAGAGGATTCGGTTCGGTTAAACGAGGCTATTCGTCTAAAGTTAGGCAGTTATTTGGTTCTGTCCTTAGAGTTTTTTATTGCCGGAGATATTGTCAAAACAATCATTACGCCTACCTGGCAAAGTTTAGGTATGTTAGGTGCGATAGTGGTGATTAGAACAATCTTAAGTTATTTCTTAACCAAAGATTTGAAAAAGATTTAAATAAATTTTCATTATACCAAAATAGGATTAAAAAATGGCTAAAGACCCGATCTGCGGGATGTCTGTGGATGAAAAAACAGGTATTAAGGTAAGTAGGGCAGGCCAGGATTATTTCTTCTGTAGCACCCATTGCCGGGATAAGTTTATTCAACGGGAAGGTATTAAAGATAGCGCGGTTTGCTATCCCTCGGTACGCAAGCCGTTTTTCCAAAATAAATTGTTTATTTTAACGAGCTTATCTATTTTACTCCTCTTAGTCTCCCTGGTTATTCCTCTGTTTGAGCCTTTTCGCAAGGCACTCCTTATGTACCTAAAGACCATCTGGTGGGCAGTGGCTTTGGGTTTATTTTTAGGCGGGATAATCGATTATTATATCCCCCAGGAATATATCTCTAAGATTCTTTCCCGCAAGAAGCCAGCTACGATATTTAATGCCGTGGGCTTAGGTTTTCTGATGAGTGCATGTAGCCACGGGATATTAGCGCTATCTATACAATTGCACAAAAAAGGGGCTTCCAATCCTGCGGTGGTAAGTTTCTTACTTGCCAGTCCCTGGGCAAATTTTACAATTACAGTAATGTTGATCGGCTTTTTCGGCCTAAAGGGTTTACTGATTATCATTGCCGCTATAATCGTGGCAATTAACACGGGTTTTATTTTTATGCTCTTAGAGAAGAGAGGCCTGATTGAAACGAATAAAAATATCGTGGAAGTATCTGAGCAATTTTCGATTTTAAATGACTTGAAAGTCCGAGTGAAAAATTACCGCTGGGGTTTTAGGACTTTATTTGCGGATGCCCGAGGTATTATAAGGGGCACATTAGCGCTTTCAGACATGGTTTTATGGTGGATTATCTTAGGCATACTCATTGCTAGTTTTGCCGGGGCATACATCCCTGTGCATTTCTTTCACCGGTTTATGGGCCCCACGTTATCCGGCTTAATTGTAACTTTGGCCTTGGCAACAGTAATAGAAGTTTGCTCAGAAGGCTCATCTCCCTTAGCCTTTGAGATATATCGTCAAACCAAGGCCTTAGGAAACAGCTTTGTATTCTTAATGGCCGGCGTAGCTACGGATTATACTGAAATAGGACTGCTTTGGGCTAATGTTGGCCGGCGCACTGCTCTTTGGCTACCCGTTGTTACTGTGCCCCAGATTGTAATCTTAGGTTATATCGCCAATATCATTCTTCGCTAGAAAGGAGGCAGGATAAGATGCTTTGGTTGGTATTAGCATTAGTGGCAATAATAGTCGTGCTACTTTTGATTAAAAAAGGCGGCTGCTGCTGTTCTACGAAGAAGAAATAGAATGAAGGTATATATTTATATTGGAGCACTAGAGATTTAAAGATTTTTTTTCTTGACAAATGATACTAATATGGTATCATTTATTGGGTGATATTTATGAAATTAGTTACCAGAGATACTGATTATGCGGTAAGGGCGCTTTGCTTTATTGCTAAACATAATAAAGAAAGAATCTCAGCGTCAGATTTAGTAAGAGAGCTAAAGATACCCCGGCCTTTTTTAAGAAAGATAATGCAGATACTGCATAAAAAAAGAGTTCTTATTTCCTATAAAGGACAAGGCGGAGGATTTTTACTGGCCAATTCACCCCATAAAATATTTTTGGCAGATTTAATTGAAATATTCCAAGGCCCCTTAAAGATAAATGAATGCCTTTTTAAAAAAAAGATTTGCCCGAATAGAAACTCCTGTTCTTTAAGACGCAAAATAAGCAGCATTGAAAGGCATGTTTTTACAGATTTAAAATATATTACCCTGGCCTCTTTATTGAATTAAAGGAGAAGCGATGTCCAAAAGAAAAATCATTAAGATTGACGAAGAAAAATGTAATGGCTGTGGTCAGTGTATACCTAATTGTCCGGAAGGAGCCATGCAGATAATCGACGGCAAGGCCAGGCTAATTAGTGATTTATTTTGCGATGGTTTAGGCGCCTGTATTGGCTATTGTCCGCAAGGCGCCATTACTATTGAAGAAAGAGAGGCTGAAAGATACGACGAGAAAAAGGTTATGGAAAATGTAGTAAAACAAGGTAAAAATGTGATTAAAGCGCATTTAGAGCATCTTAAAGCACATAATCAGAGCGAATTGCTAAAACAGGCAATAGAATATTTAAAAGAAAAGAATATTGAGATTCCAGCTTTAGGTGAAGGTGGCTGCCCCGGTTCCAAAATTATGGATTTAAGAAAGAAGGAAGGCCCGCCTAAGGTCAAAGATAGGAGTTATTCTAAGGGAATATCCGAGCTCGAGAATTGGCCAGTGCAGATAAAATTAGTTTCACCGCTTGCCCCTTTTTTAAACAGCGCGGATTTACTCATTGCTGCAGATTGCGTTCCTTTTACTTACGCCGATTTTCACCAGGATTTATTAAAAGGCAAGGTCTTGCTTGTAGGTTGCCCCAAGTTAGACGATATTCAATTATATCAAGAAAAAATCAGTCAGATTGTAAAAAATAATCAGATAAAATCCATAACTTACGTACATATGGAAGTGCCTTGTTGCTTTGGGTTGATTGGCGTGATTAAACAAGCGATTTCTGATTCGGGCAAGGAGATACCATTCAAGGAGATAGCCATCAGCATAAAAGGGGAAAGATTGAAATGATCAATAAATGCCCGGGACAGGACGATAGAAATCTAAAGGCCGAAATATTAACTTGCCCGGATTGCGGATACAGGATAGAAATTTTTTCGGATGAAGTCAAGGTAAAGTGCCCGAAATGTAAAAATTTAGTTTGTCGGGATAGGCTGCCTTCCTGCGTAGATTGGTGTAAATATGCCAGAGAGTGTATTGGCGAAGAAAAGTGGAAGCGATTAAGAGGACTTAGCGCATATTTTATAATTGCAGATCTGCTGATTTAGTAGTAAAATATTAAGAGTAAGAAGACAGGGTTTGGTCATAATTTCTTTTAAACGCTGGCAGCTTATTTTAATGACGCAATGTTAATAAATAAGGAAAGGGGGTGAAAGATGAGGCGTTCTCAGATTATCTGTGTTGTTTTATTTTTCTGCTTCGTTATTTTTATCATTTTTAATTATATACCCTCTCAAATACAGCTCTCAGGGTTAGAAAAAGAGAGACAGATTTTTGAGAAATTATTAGAGAAGGAAATAGAAATAGAGCACAAATTGTTTCAAGAAAAGGATAACCTTGAGGCTAGATTAAGGGCCTTAGAAGTCCGGTTAGAGAAACAAATTAGTATAGCCCGTCAAGATACAAAAAAGCCTGTGGGAACGAAAAAGAAAACTTCAGGGAATCGAGGTTTTTTATTTAAAAAGAAGTAAAAATCCCTTAACCTCCCCCGATAACTAGCCCTATACTTTAAAACATTCCCAAGAGCGTAATTATCTTTACAAATTTAGGCTTATCTACTATAATAATGCCTAATAATTAAGCAGGAGATATATGAAGACAGTTGGTTTTGACAATGAGAAGTATCTTAAAGAGCAGACTCAAGCGATCTTAGATAGGGTCAAGAAGTTTGACAATAAGCTCTACTTAGAGTTTGGCGGAAAGCTCTGTTTTGACTACCATGCCGCTAGAGTCCTTCCTGGTTATGACCCTAATGTAAAAATCAGGTTACTGCAGTTATTAAAAGATAAGATAGATATTGTCCTGTGTATTTATTCCGGAGATATTGAAAAGGGAAGGGTGCGCGGAGATTTTGGGATAACCTATGATGCCGCCACTTTAAAGTTAATCGATGATTTAAGAAAATGGGGCCTGGATATATTGGCAGTAGTGATTACCCGTTTTACTAACCAGTCATCAGCCATAATTTTTAAGAATAAATTAGAGCGCCGGGGCGTTAAGGTTTATATACATTATCCCATAGAAGGATATCCCGCGGATGTAGATTTAGTGGTGAGTGATCAGGGTTTTGGCAAGAACGAATATATCCAGACTAAAAATCCAATTGTGATAATTACCGGCCCAGGGCCGGGCAGCGGAAAACTCTCTACCTGCTTTTCCCAATTATACCATGAACATAAACGCGGGATAAACGCAGGATACGCCAAATTCGAAACCTTTCCCATTTGGAACCTACCGCTTAAACACCCGGTAAATGTTGCCTATGAGGCAGCCACTGCCGACATCATGGATTTTAATTTAATCGACCCTTTTCATTTAAGTAAATATAATGAAGCCGCCATAAATTATAATCGCGACGTGGAGAGTTTCCCGATATTAAAATTGATCTTAAGTAAGATATTTGATAAAAATGCCAATCTGCCTGTGTATAATTCGCCTACGGATATGGGGGTTAACCGCGCGGGCTTTGGTATAATTGATGACAAGATAGTCCAGGAGGCAGCCAAGCAAGAACTAATTAGAAGATACTTTAGATACAATACTGAATATGTATTGGGGATTGAAAAAAAAGAAACTGTAGGTAGAGTATTGCTCCTTATGGAAGAATCGGGAATGAAAGTTACGGATAGAGTAGTAGTAGAAGTGGCCAGACAAACAGCTGAGGAGGCAGAGGCTAAGGGCAAAGGCAACGAAGGCATATATTGCGGAGCCGCTATCCAAATAAGCGATGGCCGGATTATTACCGGGAAAAACTCAAAACTTATGCACGCTGCCTCAAGTTTAGTATTGAATGCCCTCAAGGTCTTAGCCAATATTCCCGATGAGATTTTGTTGCTTTCTCCCCATGTCATAGGACAAATATCTAAACTAAAAAAAGGCATATTAGATACTGAGTCTGAAAGTTTAGATTTAGAAGAAGCCTTGATTGCCCTTTCCATAAGCGCAACTACCAATCATACCGCAGAATTAGCGATGAAGAAACTGGTAGAATTGAAGGGCTGCGAAGTCCACATGACTCATATCCCTACCCCAGGAGATGAGGTCGGCCTGAAAAGGTTAGGCGTAAACCTTACTACCGACGGAAAGTTCTCTTCCCGTAATCTCTTTGTAACTTAATGTATTATATTTAAAGAATAAAGATGAAACCCGAGGGCTGATTTTATGTCGATAAGCATCAAATTTTTAGGCGGCGTAAGGACAGTTACCGGCTCAAGCCATCTGGTGGCCAACGATAAATCCGAAGTTTTGCTTGACGCCGGGCTCTTTCAGGGCCGCCGCGATGAATTTTACCAAGTAAATACTACCTTTGGCTATAATCCGCACACATTAGATGCCCTGGTTTTGTCCCACGCCCATATTGACCATTGCGGCAATATACCCAGCTTGATTCGGCGGGGACTGCGTTGCAAAGTTTATGCTACCTCGGCAACTAAAGATTTATCCCGGCTTATGCTTGAGGATTCAGGCAAGATTCAGGAAGAAGATATAAGATATGTGAACAAAATCAATAAAAGGCTGGGCCTTCCTCCAAGGGAGCCGCTTTATACCACAAAGGAAGTGCGCAAGGCAGCGAAGAGATTCCATTCCCTTTCCTACGGTCAAAGATTCTTGGTGGCTAAAAATATCCAGGCTACTTTATACGATGCCGGCCATATCTTAGGCTCAGCGATTATCGTTTTAGATATTAAGGGCGGCCTAAAAAATATCCGCTTAGGTTATGCGGTGGATTTAGGAAGGAAGAACTTGCCGTTATTAAATGACCCGGTTGTCCCAGACAAGCTGGATTATTTAATTTTGGAGAGCACCTACGGAGGCAGGGTCCATGCGCCTATAGAAGAGGCTAAACTTAAGCTACGCGATGCCATTAGCCGCACTGTTGAGCGTAAAGGTAAGATTATCATCCCGGCTTTTACCCTGGAGCGCACGCAGGAGATAATTTATTTCCTGAGCGAGCTTCTAAGAGAAAAGGCCATACCTTCTATACCTATATATGTTGATAGCCCCTTGGCTTCAGATATAACCGACGTCTTTAAGTACCATCTAGATTATTTTAACCAGAAGACCCGCCAAGCCATAAAAGAAGGGAATGACCCTCTGGAATTTTTAAATCTTAAATTTATCCGAGAGCAGAAGGAATCGAAGACGTTAAACAACGACAAGCGTCCGATGGTTATCATTGCCGGTTCGGGGATGTGCGAATCAGGACGCGTATTGCATCATCTCAAGAACAATATCGAAGAGTCCCGCAATACCATTTTGGTCGTGGGTTATATGGCCCAGGATACTTTGGGTAAAAGAATTGTGGATAAGATACGCTATGTGCGCATATTCGGGGTAGAATACGAACTTAATGCCGAGGTAGTGGTGATAAACTCTTTTTCCGGTCATGCCGACAGGAATGGACTGGTTGATTTTGTTTCCCGCTGTCTGCCCTTAAAGCAAATATTTTTAGTCCATGCCGACATAGATCAGTCCCGGGCTTTATTCGATACGCTTTCGCAAATGAACCTTAATGTACGCATCCCGGAAAAAGAAGAAGAAGTATTGCTTAATTAAAGACATACTATAAAGCTCATATTTATGATTACGCAGATTAAAAGGTGAGATTGCACAGATGAAAGCAGCATCGCAAGTAATCTGTGTAATCTTTTTCAAAAATCTGTGTAATCATTTTTAAAGGAGGTAATGAAATGACAGGAGGATTTTCCACACCCAAAAAAGATGTTGGAATTAAAGTTTCCAATGGACAGTTGGTTAAGACAGGCCAGATACTGGCCAGGTGCCTAAGTAGCTATAAAGCAGGAGAAAATGTCAAAGGCCAAAGCACATTATTCGCTCTTTGTGCGGGTAAGGTGCATTTTTCTAAGCGTAAGACTTCGCATGGCAAGTCCAGGACCTTTATTCATATCTTACCGGAATAAATATGCAAGGGCAGGAAAAAGTCAGCCTGTTAGATAAGGCCAAAAAATACTCTACAATTAAATATACCCTGGCTATTATAGACTGCCTTTATATGATCAGCCTGCTTTTGTTGTTCCAGGGCCTGGGGCTTTCACGCATTTTAACCAATATACTTTACAAATCCATTAGTGTTAATTACCTGGTTATTCCCGCCTATCTTTTGGCAGTTTACATTTTATATTACTTCTTGAATTTTCCTTTAAACTTTTATCATTCTTTTATACTGGAACATAAATTTTGCCTCTCGAATCAGAAAATCCAGGATTGGCTTAAGGACCAAATTAAGGCCGGGGTCATTTCTTATATCATTGTTCTAATCCTGATTGCCGCATTCTATTACATATTAAGGCATTATATCCATACCTGGTGGTTGGTTGTTTCGTGCTTCTGGGTATTCCTTAGCCTAATTCTGGCCAGGGTTATGCCGGTACTTATTATCCCTCTCTTTTTTAAATATAAGCCGTTAACCGATACAACATTAAGAGAGCGCATTATCAACCTGGCAGGGCGGATGAAGGTTATGATTCTGGATGTTTTTGAAATAGACCTTAGCAAAAAGACAGCCAAGGCCAATGCTGCATTTGTGGGCGTAGGAAAAACTAAACGCATAATCCTGTCTGATACCTTAAAAGATAAGTATAGTTACGATGAAATCGAGGTTATCCTGGCGCATGAATTTGCGCATTATAAGTTAAAACATTTACTTAAACTTATTCTCTTAAATTCTTTTGCTACAATCATAACCCTGTTTATTATTTTTAAGACGAGCGCCTATACCTTAAGTTTATTCGGGCTAGGTGCATTATCCGATATTGCTGCTTTGCCGATTGTTTTAATCTATTTTATGATTTTGGGGATAATGATGCAGCCATTCCAGAATTATATCAGCAGGAGGCTGGAGAGAAATGCGGATATCGCAGCGCTTAACGCAACTGGTTTTAAAGAAGCCTTTGTTTCGATGATGGAAAAGCTCGCTAGCCAAAATCTCGCGGATAGAAATCCTCATCCTTTAATTAAATTTTTCTTCTTTGACCACCCGCCTGTTGATGAGCGTATCGCCCTGGCAAAATTATTACCATCCCAAAATCAAGCCAAGCCGCCCGCTAAAGATAATTCTTCATTGACAGGTAATTATGCAGGAGTAGAATAATACTTGTTATCTTTTAGGTAGCGAAAGGAGGGGAGAATGGTAGAAAATACTACAAAAAAGATATTGGTAGTAGATGATGAGAAAGACATATTAACTTATTTATCTAATATTTTAAAACGGGCTAATTATCGGGTTATCTTGGCTGATAAAGGCAGCGAGGCAGTAGCTTTAGCTACCAAAGAACTACCCGACCTGATTATTCTGGATATCGCCCTCCCTGGCGATATGGACGGAGGAGATGTGGCTTCCATCCTTTCTGAGAAGCCTTCTACCCGCGATATACCTATTATATTTTTGACCGCGCTCATGCGCAAAGACGAAGAAGAAAAACTGGGCAAGTCCGGCAGTCGTTCCATGGTGGCTAAACCCGTAACGCAGGAAGAGCTGCTGAAGGCAATCGATAAAGCCTTGATTTGTTGAGATTGCTGAAAAAATCCTAAACAATGCAGCAATCTCTGATTAAAAGATTAAAAACAGATTGCACAGATTAAATCTCCGACGAGACAATCTGTGTAATCTTAAATAATCTGTGTAATCAGAGAGCGCTGATATGATTTTTAAGAATTTTTCAGCGCTCTCTTGTTAATTCCTTGACAGGCAGGCATGCAGTAGTACAATAATATCTGATACACTGAGGCGGCATTATGAATTCAAATAGGTAAGAGTTTAGGCAACTTAAAAAACCAGGCAAATGCCTGGTTTTTTAATCGTAACGCGATGGGATGGATATGGAAGAGAGAAGAAGGTTTCCTCGCCTGCCGCTTAACACCAAGGTTGAATATAAGGCCTTAGACCAAACAGAGGCCCGTTTTTTTAGCACCGTAACTAAAGATATAAGCTCAGGCGGGATATGTATCAGGCTGCTTGAGAAATTTGCTCCCGGTGCTGTTTTAGAAATTAATTTTTCCATTCCAGGATTAAAGAAGTTTATAATCGCAAAGGGCAGAATAGTGTGGGTAAGGGAATTTAAGGCCGGGAGCAGCAAGGTCTATGAATCGGGTATAGAATTTGTCAATATCAAGGATGACGATAGAAAGATAATCGCTGAATTTACAGAGAAAAGATAAGCCTCGCCTATCCGGGTTAAGTTCACCCTCTAATATTCTTCTTTAAGAAATTAACTATAATCACATAATTTTAGCGGGTCCTGTCTTGTCTTGTTTCTCGCAGGGGCGCTCATTTTTCCCCAGCGAGGAAAAATTTCGCTCGCCTGCGGACCCTCACTCTGCCTGACTTCCTTTAATAGCTGGGCAACCATGCCCGCTCGGGTTCCTCGGACGCCCTGCTCGAAATCAATCCAAGCCACCCGCTAAGTTAATAAAGTATATACTTCTCTGAACAATACAAAATAAGAAGAAATATGAAATTTAGAATTGAATAAGATTACAGTAATTTGGAAGGAGGTACATTTAAGGCCTTCGCAAGTTTTGCAATGGTATCGATTTTCAGTGCAGGAGGGTTTTTTCCTTCAATTCTCTGAATATATTTATAGTCAATATTAGCTACCTCAGAAAGTCTCTCTTGAGTATATCCGCGCTTCTTCCGCAACTCCTTTATCCTCATACCTAATTTTAACCTAACGTTAATTTCCATAGCTATATTATGCTACGGCTTATTTATTATTGACACCTAACTGCAGTAAGGTGTATACTGATTACCGAATCTTTCATCATCAGTATTTTTAATCGTATTTAATTAAAATCAAATTGAATATGTCGGATAAAAAGAAGATAAATTACCTTTTAGAAAAAATCATAAATATTTTCAAAGTAGAGAAAACCGGGAAAGTATTAGATTTGGGTTGTGGTAATGGGGATTATTCAATTAAGCTACAAAAATTAGGCTTTGCAGTAGTTGCGTCTGATATGGATTTGGAGAGGTTCAAATATCATAATTTAATAAAGTTTGAGGTGAGCAATTTAGAGAAGCCACTGCCGTTTCCAGAAAGCAGTTTTGATTATGTATTATTTCTAGAAGTTATAGAGCATTTATACAATCCGGATTTCGTTATCGGGCAAATTAGCAGGGTCCTAAAGCCGTCAGGTGTTTTGGTTCTCTCTACCCCAAATATCTTAAATCTCGGTTCAAGATTAAGATTTTTATTTGAGGGTGG
>Ga0315287_10000058_pt1 | contig 98317 bp, 71 predicted proteins | sample YL17G11_0_MG_FD_205037 | JGI IMG/M metagenome (GOLD analysis project Ga0315287, IMG submission 205037) | Sediment microbial communities from Yellowstone Lake, YNP, Wyoming, USA - YL17G11_0 | ecosystem: Environmental > Aquatic > Freshwater > Lake > Sediment | place: USA: Wyoming | collected... | reverse complement strand
ACCGCTTCGCTCCGACCACCCAAGCCCCGATGAATAGGGGACTGAGACTCCCAGGTCCAGGTCGATGCCGGCACAGATTCGGAGCCGACAACCCAAGCCCCGATGAATAGGGGACTGAGACTCCCAGGTCCAGGTCGATGCCGGCACAGATTCGGAGCCGACAACCCAAGCCCCGATGAATAGGGGACTGAAACGATTTATCTCACCCCGGCGGCCGCCGCCTACCAGACCGACAACCCAAGCCCCGATGAATAGGGGACTGAAACCAACGCCGCCCGGGCCCTCTCGGCCAACTCGCCCATGCCGACAACCCAAGCCCCGATGAATAGGGGACTGAAACAAATCCGGGTGCCCGACACCGGCCAGGTATTCCCGGTCCGACAACCCAAGCCCTGATGAATAGGGGACTGAAACCTTCCACCCCTTCTCGGAGCATGACGGCGTTCAACCCCGACAACCCAAGCCCCGATGAATAGGGGACTGAAACTCGATCAGGGCGAGCTCCTCCGACTTCCGCTGCCGGGCCCGACAACCCAAGCCCCGATGAATAGGGGACTGAAACCTCTAGCTCGCCTCCTCGATCTCAACCTGTGCCCCGCCGACAACCCAAGCCCCGATGAATAGGGGACTGAAACACTACTGGCGGCCGGCGGAGACGGATTTTCTCGACCGCTCCGACAACCCAAGCCCCGATGAATAGGGGACTGAAACTTACGGTTTTGGGCACTGGGCCCTATCCAGCCCGATCCGACAACCCAAGCCCCGATGAATAGGGGACTGAAACGTCTACCATCAAGAAGCCGTGGCCGCCCGCTGACAAACCGACAACCCAAGCCCCGATGAATAGGGGACCGAAACTCTGGACGAAGCCCTCCGAGACGAACTTGTCGGCGAACCCGACAACCCAAGCCCCGATGAATAGGGGACTGAAACACGTAACCGCGTCCACGGCCCTGGGCCTCCCGACGCCGACAACCCAAGCCCCGATGAATGGGGGACTGAAACTCTGCCTGTCGGGCCTCATCGTCGGGGCCATCTGTCCGACAACCCAAGCCCCGATGAATAGGGGACTGAAACTCGCCGGGGCCGTCAGGGATGACTCGGGACGCCTAGTCCGACAACCCAAGCCCCGATGAATAGGGGACTGAAACGTATAGGCGAGCATCTCCTCGGTGGTCATGTCGGACCCGACAACCCAAGCCCCGATGAATAGGGGACTGAAACGTCGGCCTAGCCGCCGAGTAGTCCTAGCCCGGCCAGCCGACAACCCAAGCCCCGATGAATAGGGGACTGAAACGTATAGGCGAGCATCTCCTCGGTGGTCATGTCGGACCCGACAACCCAAGCCCCGATGAATAGGGGACTGAAACTCATCCAGACCATCGCCGGGACGGAGGGCGAGACATCCCCGACAACCCAAGCCCCGATGAATAGGGGACTGAAACTATCGCCGTCCCGACCGTGGACAAGCGCCTGTCGGTCCGACAACCCAAGCCCCGATGAATAGGGGACTGAAACCTTCCGCTCATCCAACTGGGCTATCCGCTCAGCCTGTCCGACAACCCAAGCCCCGATGAATAGGGGACTGAAACTATCGCCGTCCCGACCGTGGACAAGCGCCTGTCGGTCCGACAACCCAAGCCCCGATGAATAGGGGACTGAAACCTTCCGCTCATCCAACTGGGCTATCCGCTCAGCCTGTCCGACAACCCAAGCCCCGATGAATAGGGGACTGAAACGACTACTCGCTCACCGGGCCGGGAGGCGGATCGAACTCCGACAACCCAAGCCCCCGATGAATAGGGGACTGAAACTCCCTCGCGAACTCGGCCTCCATGGCGGCCATGGTCCGACAACCCAAGCCCCGATGAACGGGGGACTGAAACGTGAACGGGCGTTGCCAGCCCCGACAGGAGGCGAAGGCAATGACTGAAGAAGGACAAAAGCCAGTGGGTGAACGGATATGGGGAGCACAGCGTCCCTTAGGGTGGATACGAAAGGGCGGCATGAACCGCGCGCCCACGAGCTCCAGACCACCACTACCCCCACCCATTCCGCCGACAAACATCACCGTTGAGCAGAAGCCGAAGAGCGACAAGTAGGGCCCCCAAGTAGCTGGGGACTCGGGGGTGGGCTCATGAGGGTGAAGACAGTCTCGGCCATCGCCCGTCGGTTAGCCCTGATCGGCCTCGCGGCTCTTGTCGCCGCCGCGGTGGTATTGCCCGCCTTAGGCCGAAGCGCGCAAGCCGCCGTCGGAGAAATCGCCGTCTACGTGGGCGGCGAGAGACTGGCGCTTGAGGTCCCGCCCGTGGTCGTGAATGATCGGACCTTCGTGCCGACGCGAGCCATCCTGGAGGCTCTCGGGGCGTCGGTTGAGTGGGAGCCCTCGACCCAGACCGTCACCGCCAACCGGCGGGGTCTGGTCCTCGTCCTGGCCATCGGGAGTGGCACGGCTCTCGTCGATGGCTCGTGCGTTCCACTCGATGCGCCGGCGCGGATGGTCTCGGGCCGAACGATGGTCCCCCTGCGGTTTGTCGGCCAGAACCTTGGCGAGACCGTAACCTGGGACGGCGCGACCCAAACCATCCAGATCACCAAGACCCCGGATGTGGTGGCCACGGGTCCGGCCACGCACGGGTTTGCCTTCCTCTCGGAGACCATGGACCGCTACAGCCAGACCCTCGACGTCTACACCGATCTCGGCGTCGCGGGAAACCACTTCGCCGCTCGTGCCTTCATGGGCGATATTCGAGCCCTAACGAGCAACGAAGGTTGCCAGGACCGGCCCCATCAGGGAAGCGATTGCATGGAGTGGCTGTTCACGGCCAAGAACGCCAACTGGGCAGGGGTCTACTTCATGAACGGAGTCCTGCGGGGGACAGAGGTGGCGCCCGTCGCCAACTGGGGTGGCATACCCAACGCCGGCCTTGACCTTACCGGGGCGACCGAGGTCACCTTCTGGGCTCGCGGGGCGGAAGGCGGCGAGCGGGTGGAGTTCTTTGTCGGGGGCATCGGCCGTTCGACGGGCGAGCCCTATCCGGAGTTGCTTGAGAAGGTCTCCACGGGCTACGTGACCCTATCCAAGGACTGGACCAGATACGCCATTGACGTGAGCGGACGCGACACGAGCTACATGCTGGGCGGCTTCGGGTGGGTGACGGCCGCCGACGAGAACGGCTCTCGCGGGATCACGTTCTACCTTGACGACATCTCCTGGAACAAGCCGCGCCCAAACGATCCGCGGCTCCTGGTGAGCTATGAGCCGCCGCCCGGGGACACCGGTGTCCACCCTGTCCTCCGCAACGCGGCCTTCACTTACGACAACGCCCTGGCCCTCCTGGCCTTCCTCGCCCGCGGCGCGGAGGACGACCTTCACCGGGCCAGACTGCTCGCCGACGCCCTGGCCTACACCTCGCGGCACGACCGCTACTACGCCCAAGGGCATCTCAGAAACGCCTACATGGGTGGCGATCTTGTCTGTCCTCCCGGGTGGACGCCGAACGACCGTCTGGGCACAGCCAGGCTACCCGGTTTCTACGATATTGGCCAGAAGATGTGGTTCGAGGATGAATTCCAGGTCAGTACGTCGACCGGAAACGTGGCCTGGGTCATGGTGGCTCTCCTCGCGGCCCACGCGAGGTTCGACAACCCGGCCTACCTCGAGGCCTCCCTCGGGCTCGGAGAATGGGTCGAGACCGCTACCCGGGCCAGCGACGCCCTCGGCGGCTACACCGGCGGGTACGAGGGCTGGGAGCCGGCCCCGGCCAAGTGCGGCTACAAGTCCACCGAGCACAACCTCGACCTCTACGTGGCCTTCGAGAGGTTGTACGAGGCCACCGGCGACCAGCGCTGGCGCACGGCCGCGCTCCACGCCCGCCGCTTCGTGGAGGCCATGTGGGACACGGAAGAGGGTAAGTTCTGGACCGGAACCGACACCGACGGCCTGACCATCAACAAGACCGTGATCCCGCTCGACGTGCAGGCTTGGGCGGTGCTGGCTTTCCGGACCGAGGCCGGACCGTACGCTGCGGCCCTCGACTACGCCCAGGCTCACCACAGGATGGACGGCGGCCCCGGCAATGACGGCTTCGACTTCAACACCGACTGCGACGGGACGTGGTACGAAGGAACCGCTCAGATGGCCCTAGCCTACCGCGCCCTCGGCCGTCACGACGAGGCCAACCGCCTCACCGACCTCGTCGCCCTGGCCCAACTGCCGAGCGGCTCAATCCCCGCCGCCTCGCTCGACGGCCTGACGACAGGCTTCGATTGGCTCTACTTCCACCAGGGGCACGTTGGCGCCACGGCCTGGTACCTGCTCGCCGCCTGCAACGGAAACCCCTATTGGATAAAGTGAGCGGGGAAGGTGCGTTTACGTGCGCGCACCGCGGCTCCGAAGGGAGAAGTGAAACGTCGTTGCAGGTGAAACAACTCCCCATGACCCCGGCCAGCCACGAATCGGCCCACCGACAACTCAAGCCCCGATGAAATGGATTCCGATGCCGGAGAAGAATACTGGTCGTAGTCTATTATCCGGGGGAAGCTCTATGGCTCACTCAGACTTCCTGAAGGCAATGATCAGGGCCCACCTCGACGGCGAGGGCGGTACCTTTCGGCAGCTTGCATTGCAGGTGGCCGCTAAGGAAGCTTCAGCGGGGCACAGCCGACTGGCCCAAGAAATCAGGGACTTGGTCGACAATGCAGCCCTGACATCCGGGCAGCAGGCAGGGCGTGTTCCGCCGGCCATCAAAACATCGATCCCCAGAGCCAACGTCGCCGAGCTGCTGCACGCTTTCTACCCGCGCGAACACATGACTGATATGGTCCTATCGAGTCACACTAGGGAGAGCCTCGAACGTGCCATCAGCGAATGCCGGAATCGGGGAGTCCTAGAGGCGCACGGGCTCCAGCCACGCTCCAAGCTCCTCCTTGTAGGTCCTGCCGGGTGCGGAAAGACGATGTCTGCTCGGGTTCTCGCCTCGGAGCTGGGCTGTCCTCTGTTTGAGGTGAAGCTCGAAGGCCTCATCTCCCGCTTTCTTGGCGAGACGTCCGTGCATCTCAAGAGCATTTTCGACGCGATGAACCACTCCACTGGGGTTTATCTTTTTGACGAGTTCGACTCGATCGGCACCGCACGCGGTGATCACACAGATGTTGGGGAGATCAGGCGAGTCCTGAGCACTTTCCTGATCCTGCTGGAGAGCCATCGTGGTCCCAGCTTGGTCCTCGCCGCCACCAACTACGACAAGTCGCTTGACGCAGCACTTTTCCGTCGTTTCGACGATGTTATCGACTTCCCGATGCCTGATCGGGCGAACATCCGCCTGCTTCTTGACCTGAGGCTTAGCCATCATGAGCATGAGCCAATGAACCTCAACGCGGTAGCCCGCGAGGCCGTGGGCATGAGCTATGCCGAGGTCACAAAGGCCATTCTGGAGGCCGTTAAGGGAACTGTCCTAGCAGACAATCGGGTCCTGCCGCTGGACACGCTGCGGAAGTCCATCCGGAGCAGGAAAGCCATGGTACCGGCGAAGCCGTAATAGCCCTGCCAAGGGGGTCGGGGTAATGCCCAGAGAATTCAGCCTGCCCCATCTGCCGCTGGGGTCAGCCGACACCGAGCGGTTCAAGTCGCCCAAGCTTGGCGGAAGGAGTTACAGCTTTCCCGAACGCGAGAAGCGGGCGCATGCCGAAATGCTCCGTGCGGATTTGCATGATATTGAGGCGGTTCTTGCTCATCGTGACAAGGCTCTCGTGACAATGGTCGGACGCGCCGGCTTCGACCTCAAAACAAAGTCCGCCGCTGACAAGAGAACCCGGACAGAACTCCTGATTGACGTCGAGGAGGCCGGGCGTGTGCCTTTTGGCGTGGTCAGCATGTCGAGAGATGGTCTGAGGACCATTCAGCGCAAAGTGAATCAGTACGAGAGCAAGTTGACCAAGAAGGGGGAGCCTCGCCATCGCGATTTCCTGGCGGGGGTTGAGGAAATCAGAGCCACCGAGCTTCCAGACCTCTGGGTCGGTAGCGCGGAAGAGTGGCCTGGAGACGAGGAAACCTCGGTCTGGTGGGAACTGTGGCTCGTCGGTGGCACTCTGGACCCAGAGCGCGCCGATTTCGCCTTGGACCAAGTCACCCACGAGGCCAACGCGCGGGGCATCGTGATTCCGCCAGATAGGATACGGTTTCCGGAACGCCAGACTGTCCTAGCCAAAGCAAGCGTACATGCGTTGGCAGCACTTGTCGAGGCAACTGATGTGGTGGCCGAGCTTCACCCGCCATCGCGTGCCTCCGTGCAGTACTTCGCGAACCGCAAACATCCTATTGCCAATCTGTCGGACCTCACATCGAGGATAGGGTCACCCCCGCCAGAAGCGCCGAGAGTGGCGCTGATTGACACGGGGGTCAACCATCAGCATCCCCTGCTGCTTCCTGTTGTCGCTCCAGGCGGTCTTCATACCGTCGATGAATCATCGGAGTCAACAGCAGACTACTACTACCAGGATGGAATTCGTCAAACTCATGGAACTGAGGTCGCCGGCATCGCGGCGTATGGCGACATCGCCCCTGTCCTCGCCGCCGGGGACCGCCTAGAGTTCGACCACTCGCTCGAGTCGGTTCGGATACCGCTCGGTGCAGCAGGCACGGAATTGCTCTGGGGAAGCACAACGGCTAGGGCTGTCGAAAAGATAGAGAGATCGGCGCCCCAGACCAACAGGGTCTTCAACATGTCAATTGGCGGCCCGCCGGACCAGACACCCCATGGGAAGCCTACCTCCTGGTCAGCCGCCGTGGATTCAATCTGTTACAATGACGGCCTCGGCCGACTCATGACGGTCGCTGCAGGTAACGCTTCTCCGCTGGACAAGCCTGGGTACCCGGCCAGAAACATGACTCTTGAGGTAGTTGACCCGTCCCATGCTGCGAACGCGATATGTGTCGGCGGGGTAACCGAGTTGACCGATGCGCAACCCCCACTGGCGGGACACGAGGTCCTTGCTTCACTCGGCGGGCTCTCCCCACACAGTCGTTCTGGCGTGGCGGGCAGAAGCATCAAGCCGGAGATACTCTGCGAGGCTGGAAATGGGCTCTGGGAGGGCTCGGTCTGCGATACCTACTACGACGGGCTCTCCCCAATGACCACGAATGCCGACTTCCCATCCAGCCCCTTGGTCAACACCTGCGGCACGAGTATGGCTTCTGCGGCGGCCGCCAGGATGCTGGCACTCATCTGGGCGGATAATCCGAACAGGCGCCCCGCCACCATAAGAGGGCTTCTGGTGCACTCGGCCAACTGGACAGAAGAGCTTCATCAACAGTTTCCTGTTAAGGGCGACCTCATCAGAGTCTGCGGCTACGGTGTACCCAACCTGAGCGCCGCGCGGCGTAGCGCCAAGTCCGCCGTGACCCTGATTGCAGAAGACCAGATACTCTGCGGGGCCATTGACAGGACGGGCGGGCGGACAGCGTTTGCGCGAGATATGGCTGTCTATCATCTTCCGTGGCCCCGAGACGTGCTGACGGAGCTTGGCTCAGTCATGGTAGAGCTGAGCGTAACGCTGTCATTCTTCGCTGAACCCAACCCCAAGCAGTATGCCACTGCATACGAGGGAGCCATGCTTGCCTGGGACATGAAGAGTCCGACCGAGACCGACGAGGAGTTCCTCCAACGAGTGAACAAGCTCAGACGTGATGAGAATATCAGGAGTTTCGCGAACAGGATTGAGTGGTCAATCGGTCCTCGACTGCGCAGCTGGAGTTGCCCCGCTTCAGTGGACACATGGACGCTAGGACGCAACCATCCGTGACTCCGCCGGTTCGGTCGTTGGCTTCGAGTTCAGCGCGGCGCTCTCGTACTCCTTCGGGCTCAGGTATCCCAGGGTCGAGTGGCGTCTCTTCCGGTTGTAGAAACCCTCGATGTAGCTGAAGATCGCTGTCGTGAGACACTGTCTTGTCGCCCAGTAGCTCCGGTCTAGCAGTTCCGTCTGCAAGGTGGCGAAGAAGCTCTCGGCCGCGGCGTTGTCAAAAGCATCTCCGACAGTCCCCATCGACCCCAGGATGTCTGCCTCTTGAAGCCTGGCTGTGAAAGCCACCGATGTGTACTGGCAGCCGTGATCGGAGTGATGAATGACGCCAGGTCCCGGTCCGCGGTTCCACACGGCCATATTCACCGCGCTCAGTACGATATCTGTTCTGGCGCGGGCGCCCATGGCCCAGCCAACCACCATGCGAGAGAAGGTATCCAGCACCGTGGCAAGGTAGAGCCAGCCCTCGCCAGTCATGTGCTGGGTTAGGTCGGCCACCCAGAGATGGTTGGGCCCTGGAGACGTGAACTCGCGCCGCACTAGATCAGGTTGTGGCCGCCGGTTCTCGTTTCTCCTGGTGCAGCCGCGAAGCCGACGCCGGTGCACGCCGGCCAGACCGGCCAGGCGCATCAGCCGGGCTACTCGTTTCCGCGAGCAGCGTATCGCTTGGCCTAAGAGCAGCTCCGCGTGCACCCGGGGCGCTCCGTAGGTCCCCCGGCTTTCCTCGTGGATCTTCCTGATTCGCTCCGCCAACTCAGCGTCTTGCCTGGCCCTAACCGACTGGCCGCGCCTGCGCCAGGCGTAGTACCCGCTTCTGGAGACGTCAAGCACTCCGCACATCCGCGACACTTCGTGGTTGGCCTTCTCTCGCTCAACAAACCGGAAGACCGCTAGCGTTTCTGGCCGGTCTCCTTGGCGAAGAAGGCCGCGGCTTTTTTTAGGATCTCACGCTCCTCCCGCAGGACCCAGTTCTCTCGCCGGAGCCGCTGCAACTCCTGGCGCTCGTCGGTCGTCAGCCCCTCGCGCGCGCCGTCGTCAATCTCGGCCTGCCGCACCCACTTCCGAAGCGTCTCATAGCTGACCCCCAGGTCCCGCGAGATCTGAAGCATGGACTTGCCGCTGTCCTTGAGGAGCCGCACAGCCTCGGCCCGGAACTCAGGCGCATACGGAGGTCTTGTTTCCGCCATCGTGAACACCCCCTGTACCAGCATACTACCAAGTCCTTGGTGTCCACTGAAGCGGGGCAGGCCCACAGCCGCGGGACGGTCCAGTCAGATAGGTGGAGGTGCAGTGCGGCGGAGTTGGCGACCTGCGACAGCATTGTGGTGTATCCTCGCTTTGGCTGGTGGAAGGACAACCCGCGGAAGAGGCCGGACCAGGTTGTGCCGTATTCCCTTATCGTCTCCATAGCTAGTGAGGATGCCAGCATAGACCTTTACGTCCCCATCGAAACTGCTATCTCCGTGCAGATTCCGGCCCGCAGTTAGACCGGTCCTGGTGATGACGCTGCGTTGGCGGCATCGGCCGCGAACTGCCGAAATCCTCCCGAGTGTTTCCGTGCGCGCCCCATGACTGTCATAGAACTGATCCGCCCCCAGCGAAAGACACTCCCGGGCTCCGGCTTCGTGTCTCCCCACCCCCCCCCACCTCCCCCCCTTGCAGGTTTCCGCTTCCTCCGTCCCGAAGGACCACTCTTCGCGAACGGGGGTTTCGTGTGAGCGATCTCAAGAACATGCGCCTGGCCGGGCTCTTGCGCGTCTGCAACCACGTGCGAGGCCTCCTCGACGCTTTCCAGGCCGGCTCCCACGAGTCCCTCGAAGACAAACCCCGGGACGAACGCCAGCTTTCGGAGACCCTGGAGACTATCCGCCGCCACGTCCGGCATGTGCAACAGCTCTGCTTGGGCGTGGGCCTAGTCCCCACCGACCTTCCAGATCCCTCCCGCCGCGCCTACCAATGGCTCACGTTCCTGAGTAGCGAAGCGTCTCTGATCGCCCACCTCGCGGCCCTGCGGATCGTCTCAGAAACCTTGAAGGCGGAGGAGACCTTGAAGGCGGCGGAGTCGACCAGACCCGGCGACCCCGCGACCCCCATTCCGCGGATCGGCTTCTTCCATACCGCCACCCTCTACCGCATGTATCCCGCGATGGACGGGGTTCTTGAGGTCACGGCCAGCGAGGCCTTCGTCACCGCCCCGCGACCGGTCATCGAGGCCCTAGTCAACCTGGCCCTGGTCATGAACAGTACGTCCCGGCGTCGGAAGGGCGATTCCGGCGGTCGCCACCGCGCGGTCCTGCGCCAGTACGCCTGCGGCGAAACCTTCACCTGTCTTCTCCGGACCATCGAGTTCGGCACGGGAGAGTGGGACGTGGGCCCAGACGAGCCGCGGGTCGGCTCTCTCGCTCAGCTCACCTTCGGCCCTCTCTGGTCCCCCGGCGATCCCAAGGCCAGTCTCTCGCGCGCTCGGGGCCGGCACTACGACTTGGAAGAGGTCTTCCGCCGCGTCAATGCCGACCACTTTGAGGGCCGGCTGGGGCGGCCGGTGCTCGCCTGGAACACCGTTCCGGCCCGCCGCAAGTTGGGCCGCTACCAGTTCGCCACGGACACGGTTGTGCTCAGCCGTATTCTCGACAGCCCCACTGTTCCCACCTGGGTGGTTGATTTCATCATGTACCATGAGCTTCTTCACAAGAGCCTGGGCCTGCGCATGACCAACGGCCGGCAGCGGGCTCACACCGCGGATTTCCGCCAGGCCGAGAAGGCCTTCCCGCGCTACGCGGAGGCGACCGCCTTTATCAAGCGCCTGAGCGCTTCCGCCCCCCGTCCGCCCCGCCCCCGGCCCCGTCCCCCGTCCCACAAGGTGGTTCTTTCGTCCTGGCGAATACCGGGCCATTGACTGGCCGCGAGGCCGTAGCGCGCCGGCCGCGAGGCCGTGGAAGTGGAACCGGAGGAGTAGCAGGGTGTCACATCAACTGAACGCGGGTCTTCTCAAGCGCTACCGGGCCTGGCTGCCGATGACGGCGCGGACGCCCGCCCTCACCCTCCAGGAGGGCGGCACCCCCCTACTGCGCCTGGACAAGCTTTCGGCCGAACTCGGTCTCGATCTTTACGCCAAGGTCGAGGGTCTGAACCCGACCGGCTCGTTCAAGGATCGCGGGATGGTCCTGGCCGTGGCCAAGGCCCAAGAAGAAGGGTCCGACACCGTCATCTGCGCCTCAACCGGGAACACGTCGGCCTCGGCCGCCGCCTACGCCGCCCGCCTCGGGCTGCGCTGTGTGATTGTCGTCCCGAGCGGCAAGGTGGCTCTGGGCAAGCTGGCCCAGGCCGTTATTCACGGGGCCCAGGTCGTGGCCATCGAGGGCAACTTCGACACCGCTTTGCGCATCGTGCGGGAGATCGCCGCCACTGAGCCGGTCACCCTGGTAAACTCGGTCAACCCCTACCGCATCGAGGGTCAGAAGACGGCGGCCTTCGAGGTCGTGGAGCAGCTTGGGAAGGCCCCCGACATTCTGGCCATTCCGGTCGGAAACGCCGGGAACATCACCGCCTACTGGAAGGGTTTCGTGGAATGGAACGCCCGTCACGGAACGGGACTGCCTCGCCTGCACGGCTTCGAGGCCGAGGGCGCGGCGGCCATTGTCCGGGGAGAGCCGATCGCCGAGCCCGAGACCATCGCCACGGCCATCCGCATCGGTAACCCGGCCAGTTGGGAGGGGGCCGTGACCGCCGCCCGCGAGTCCGGGGGGGTCATCGACTCCGTCACCGACGAGGAGATTCTGGCCGCCTATCGCTTCCTGCCTCGGAACGAGGGCATCTTCGCCGAGCCGGCCTCGTGCGCTTCGCTGGCTGGGCTCCGAAAGCACGTGGCCTCCGGGAAGATAAGCCCGGGCCAGACCGTGGTTATCGTTCTCACCGGTAGCGGTCTCAAGGATCCGGGGGCGGCCCTGGAGGCGGCCAAAGTGACACCCCACACGCTGCCCGGCGACCCCGAGAAGGTCAAAGACTATCTCCACGAGATCATTGCCCGGTGAATGACCGCGGCCGGGCCTTCACTATCCGTGTCCCGGCCACCTCGGCCAATTTGGGCCCGGGCTTCGACTCTCTTGGCCTGGCCCTGTCCTTCGGGTTGACGGTGCGGGTGGACCCTCAGGACCACCCCGGCGTGTGGCGGGTGGACCTCCGTAGCGAGACCCTTCTGGGTCTGCCCACGGACGAGAACAATCTCATTGTCCGCACGGCTCTGGAGGTCGCGGCCGGCTACGGGATAACCCTACCGCCTGGCCACCTCGTGGTGAACTCCGAGATCCCCCTGGCCCGTGGTCTGGGCAGTAGCGCCTCGGCCATCGTGGCCGGGGTGGTCCTGGCCAGCGAACTTGGGGGGTTGGGCCTGTCGCGGGAGGATATCGTGGCCGTGGCCGCGGCCGTTGAAGGCCACCCCGATAACGTCGCCGCCGCCGTCCTGGGTGGGTTGGTCGTCACCGCCAGCGCCGCAGCCCCCGCGAGCGCCGCAGCCCCCGCGAGCGCCGCCACAGCCGCCCGGGCATCGGCCGGGACGCCCGGCCCGGTCTTCATCCGAGCCAATCTGCCTCCAGCCGACATCGTAGTGGTCGTCCCCGACTACCCCCTCCCGACCAAGTTGGCCCGCTCCGCTCTGCCCGGGAGCTTGCCTCACCCCACGGCCGTCCTGGCGGGCGCGCGGGGCAATGTGCTGGTGGCCGCCCTCCTCTCCGGCGACTGGGCCAGGGCCGGCTTGATGATGCGGGGCGACCTCTTTCACGAACCCTACCGGGCGCCGCTCATGCCAACCTTCACCCGTCTGCGCGACCTGGCCTACGAGGCCGGGGCCTACGGCGCATGTCTCAGCGGGGCCGGCCCCACGGTCATCGCCTTCACGCCCCCCGGCCGGGGGGGCGAGGTGGGTCGGGCCATGGGCGCGGCCTATCCGGCTTACGATGTGCGCATTGCGACCGAGAACCGCCAGGGACTTGTCGTTTCGCGGGAGGACTAGGGCGCGGCCCGGCTCTTGACCGCGGCAACGCCGTCCCGTAGGATGCAGCCAGGCAGCGTCAGCGCGAACGGCTTCGTCCGGAGAGGGGGAGGATCGCTCATGCTCGGCTACTGCGGGATCAACTGTCTGGAGTGCAAAGCCTACAAGGGCACGGTGAACGGCGACGAGGACCTCCTCAAGCAGGTCGCCACGCAGTTCTGGAACGGCGTCTATAGCCCCCGGGATTGGGTCTGCCTCGGCTGCGGACCGCACAACCAGCATTTCCACGCCAAGTTCTGCTCCACGTGCAATATCCGTCTGTGCGCCACCGAGCGGGAGGTCCAGAACTGCGCCGCCTGCCCCGAATTTGAGCGGTGCTCCAAGCTGCAGGAGTTCATCAAGTCCGAGTCGCCGGAGATCGTCCGGACCATGCAGTGGCTGCGGGAGTGCTACCTGGCCACGCGCGGGCAGGCGGTGTAGGCCCTTGCTCGATCTCGCCGTTGATCGTTCGGGCATGCTTGGGTGGCTCGGAGACTACCCCCGTCAGCTTCGCGCTCTCTATCCGGCGGGGCGCCGGGCGGGTCAGGATGCGGCCCGCCAGGCGGGTCAGTCCGTCGCCCGCGGGGCGGGCGTCTTCTCCGACGTTTTGGTCCTGGGCACGGGCGGGGGTTCGGGCGCGGCCGCCCACGTGGCGGGGTCCCTGGTCCGTCCCGTTCTCAGGGTTCCCTTTGTCGTCTGCCAGGGCTACGACCCGCCGGGCTACGCCTCCGGCGGAGGGGACGGGGAGGAGGGCGCCGCCCCGCCTCGGCGATGTGGCCTGATCCTGGCCATCAGTCACTCCGGCGAGACCGAGGAAACCCTCGCGGCGGTGGAGCGGCTCGCGGGTTGCGGGGGCGCCGGCCCCACGGTCTCGTCCGCGGTGGTCGTCATCAGCGGCGGCGGACGCCTGACCGCCCAGGCCCGCCGGGCGGGTTGGCCTCTGGTCGAACTGCCCAAGGGCATGCAGGCCCGGGCCGTCTTCCCGGGTATCCTGGCCGCCATTTTGGGAGTCCTCGACGGCGCCGCCCTCACTGCGACCGGTTTCGAGGCCGAGATAGAAGAGGCCGCCACTTTGGCGGAGGGCCTGGCCGGGTTGTGGGGGCCGGACGGTGGCGGGGCGGCCGGTTCGTGGGGGCCGGTCGGCGGGACCGATGCCGGGGAACCCCTAACCCCTTTGATCCTGGCCGGCCGAGTGGCCGATCGGCTCCTCATTGTCTACGGTGGCGCCGGCGCGACGGAGGGCGTGGCCCGGCGCTGGAAGAACCAGATGGCCGAGAACGGGAAAACGCTGGCCCACTGGTACACCGTCCCGGAGGCGCACCACGACGAGGTCGTCGGCTGGGACGCCCCGGCCGCCATCCGGGAACACCTCTTCGCCTGTGTCCTGCGTGACCTGGCCGCGGAAGATCCCCGGATGCGCAAGCGCCTGGAGGTCACGTCCCGCCTTCTGGCCGAGAGAGTGATCGGCCCCGAGCGGGTCGTGGAGGTGAGCGCGCTCGGGCGGGGCCGGTTGGCCCGGACGGTCTCGCTCTGCCTCTTCGGCGACTATCTCTCCTGCTATGTGGCTCTCCTGCGGGGCCTGGACCCCACGCCGGTGCCGATCATCGTCAGTCTCAAGGAGGAAATGGCTCGTGGCTAGGGGCAGGCTCGCCCGCCCGGGCGGCCGCTTGGCCGTGGGCATCGACCTCGGCGGCACGACTCTGAACGGCCTCCTCGTGCGTGAGGATGGGGGCCTTCTAGCCCGCCGGCGCCGGGCGACCCCGAAAGCGGAAGGGGCCGAGGCTGTGCTGGCCGCCGTCCGGGACATGGCCACCGAGCTTCTGGCGGAGGCCCACGCTCTGAAGGACTCGGCTGCCGGGGCCCCGGCTCTCGCGTCACGCGAGATTATCGGTCTGGGTTTCGGCATCCCGGGGCCCGTCGACGCGGAGCGTGGAGTCTGCCTCTTCTCCCCGAATCTTGGCTGGCGAGACCTTGACGTGGCCTCCTACTTCCGCCAAGCCTTCGACCTTCCGGTGTGTGTCGACAACGACGTGCGCGCGGCCACTCTGGGCGAGGCATGGCTCGGCGCGGGGCGACCCTACCGGACCTTCATCTGCCTGACCGTCGGCACGGGGATAGGCGCCGGGGTCATGCTCGACGGCCGCCTCTGGCGGGGTCCGGGGTCGTGCGCCGGGGAGATCGGCCACATTCCGATCGACATGCGGCCCGACGCTCCGCTCTGCGGCTGCGGTCGCCGGGGCTGCCTGGAGGCGGTGGCCTCCGGGACGGCCATTGCCCGGGAGGCCGGGATGTCCTCTGCCCGCGAGGTGGCCGACGCCGCCCGGCGCGGCGACGCCGGGGCCATCGCGGTCCTGGAGCGGGCCGCCGCTTTCTTGGGACTGGGTATCTCCGCCGCCATCACCCTCTACAATCCCGAGGCCGTCGTCGTCGGCGGGGGCGTGGCCGGGGCCTGGGACCTGATCGGTCCGGTGGTCCGGCGGACCGTCGAGGAGAGGACCTTCCCGCCGAATCTGGCCGGCCTCCGCGGCATCTTCCCCGCCGCTCTGGGCCAGGACGCCGGGGCTGTCGGGGCGGCCAGTCTGGTGCTGGCGGCGGACGCAGCCCAGGTTGAGGGGGCGTCGCCTTGACCGGCAAGCTATCCGCCCGTGGCCCCGCCGGCCCTTTCCAGGGCTTCGCGCCCGCCGCCGTCGAGTTTCTGGCCGCTCTCAAGGAGAATAACGACGTGGCCTGGTTCGAAAGCCACCGGGCCGACTACGAGCGCTTCCTGGTCGAGCCGATGCGGGCCCTGACCGCCGAGTTCGGGGAGTGGCTGGAGGCCGAGGTGGACGCCGGCCTGGAGACGCGGCCCCAGGTGGGGAGGGCCGTCGGCCGCATCCGCCGCGATACGCGTTTCACCAGCGACAAACGGCCCTACAAGGAGACGGTCTGGATCATCTTCCGGAACCGTCGGGCCGCGATGGGCAACCTTGGTTTCTACTGGGAGCTCACGCCTACGAGGTACCTCTACGGGATGGGCTTCTACTCGGCCCCCTCCGGGCACATGTTGACCCTCCGGGAGAAGGCCCTGGCCGCCCCGGAGCGCTTCTACTCCCTCGTGAGGCCCATCGAGGCTCGGCCGGAGTTCGAGCTTTCCGGAACCCGTTACCGCCGGACCCAGATGCCCGGCGCGCCGCCGGACCTGGCCAAGTGGCTGGACTGGAAGAACCTCTACGTGGACGCGGCCCGCCCCCACGATGATCTCCTCTGGAGCCGGGGCCTGGTTGACCTGCTCTTTGACGCCTGGCAGCGGCTGGTGCCCCTCTACTGGTTTCTTAGGGGCTAGCCGGCTAAACGTTGAACCTAAAATCGAGGATGTCCCCGTCCCTGACGATGTAGTCCTTGCCCTCCAGGCGCATCAAGGCCTTCTCCTTTCCCTCCACGAAGGCCCGCTCGCCCAGGTTGGCCGAACCACCTTTGCCGGCCCGGGCCGCGGCGGCCTTCACGGCGGTGAGGTAGTCCGTGAACCCGATGACCTCAACCCGGATGAAGCCCCGCTCGATGTCGGAGTGGATCTTCCCGGCCGCCACCTTGGCCGCCGTTCCGCGACGGAGGGTCCAGGCTCGGACCTCGTCTCTGCCGGTGGTCAGGAAAGAGATGAGGCCCAGGCGGGCATAGACCGCCCGGACCAGCCTGGCCAGGCCGGACTCGTCGAGCCCCAGGTCGGTCAAGAAGGCCGCCGCGTCCAGGGGCGGAAGCTCGGCAATCTCTCTTTCCACCCTGGCCGAGACACTGACCAGGGGCACGCCCCGCTCGTCGGCTGCCTGAGAGAGACCGGCTGCGGCCGCGGTCCCCAGGTTCGCCTCGGCCAGGTTGAGGACCCAGACGGCGGGTTTGGCGCTGAGGGAGGCCAGGTCGGCCAGGACTTCCGCTTCCTCCGGCCGGGGGACGAAATCCGAGAAGGGCAGGCCCTCGGCCAGATGGTCCCGCAGGCGGCAGAGGGTGGCGTGGACGGTGGTATCCTTGCGGCTCACGTGGACAGGACTGTCGGTTTTCCGGGCGGGGTTCTCCAGGCGTTCAATGCGATTTTCAACCATGATCAGGTCGGCCAGGATGAGTTCGGCCTCGAGGGCGCCGAGTTCGGAGATGGGGCCGGGGTGGTCTGTCTGCCCGTCGTCGAACCCCCGCAGGACGTAGATGAGGGCGTCGGAACCGCGCACGGCCTCCAGGAAGTGAGCGGTCCGGCCTTTCTCGCCGGGAACCAGACCGGGAATGTCGATGATCTCGATCTGGGCGTGGGTGGTCTTCTTGGGCCCAAAGTGGCTTACCAGCGCGTCCACGCGCGGGTCGGGAACCCGGACCACGCGCCGGGTTTCCCCGGCGCCGGTGGAAGCCTGGCGTCCGGCCAGGCCGGTCAGAAGGGCGAACAGGGTCGACTTGCCCGAGGCGGGAAGCCCTATGAGACCACAAGTCAGCAATGTTGTCGGCGCCGCCATTTCCGTGTCTGAATGCCTCTAGGCCAAGGCACCTAGCTTCTGCAGCCCTTCGGTGGTGCCGGAGACAACCAGCAGATCGCCCTCTAGGACAACGTCTTCACCGCCGGGAGAGGCGTTGATCTTGTCGTCGCGACGGATGAGGATGATGTTGGCCCCGAACCTCTGCCTGACGCGAAGTTCGGTCAGGGTCTGGCCGTGCATGAACTTGGGTGAGGTCATCTCGATAACGCTGTAGTGGGGCAGGAGCTCGAAATACTCCAGGACGTTGGGGTAGAGGAGGCCGTTGGCGACCCTGACCCCGATGTCCCGCTCCGGAAAGACGACCCGGTCGGCCCCGATCCGAGCCAGGAGCCGTCCGTGGAGAGCGGAGGAGGCCCGGGCCACGATGTGCTTGACCCCCAGTTCCTTCAGGGTCACGGTGACCAGAGCGCTGGTCTCGATGTCGGCGCCCACGGCCACCACGGCGGCGTCAACTTTCGCGAGGCCGAGGTTGTCCAGGACGAGTTCGAGAGTGGCGTCGGCCTGGACCGCGTGGGTAAAGAGATCAGCCAGGGCCTGGACCCGAACTGGGTCCTTGTCTATCCCCAGCACGGTCTGCCCCAAGTCGTGGAGAGCCGTGCCCACGGCTTCCCCGAATCGTCCCAGACCGACAATGGCGAACTGTCTCAAGGCCCATCCTCCTGCTCACTAGGTTCTCATCGGGCGGCGCGAGCCCACGCGCCGGCTACCCGACCACAATGCGCTCCTCCGGCAGTTGCCAGGTTCCAGCGGCCGACCGCCGGCGGGTCAGGGCCACGGCTAGGGTCAGCGGGCCGACGCGCCCCGCGTACATCAAAAGAGGAATGATGATCCGGCCCGTGGTCGTCAGTTTGGGCGTAATGCCCGTTGACAGGCCGACGGTACCGAAAGCGGAGACGGCTTCAAAGAGCACGTCCATGAGGCCTAAGCCTTCGGTGGCCAGCAGGACGGCGGTCACCAATAAGACCAGGCTCGCGGCCAGGGTGGTGATGACCCAGGCCTTGGCCGCGACTTCCTCGGGTAGGCGCCTGGCGCCGATCTCCACGTCATGCCGGCCGTAGAGGGCCGAGCGAATGGCCGCCAGGATCACGACGAAGGTCGTGGTCTTGATCCCGCCCCCGGTCGAGCCCGGAGAGGCGCCGATGAACATCAGGGCCATGATGGTGAGGAGGGTGGATTGGGTCAAGGCCCCGATCGGCAGGGTGTTGAAGCCGGCGGTGCGGGGCGTGACGGACTGGAACGTGGCCGCCAGGACTTTGGCCCCGGGCGATAGGGTTCCCATGGTGGCGGGATTCGAGTGTTCCAGAGCCAGGATGAGCAGGGTTCCCACCACGATGAGAGCCGCGGTTGTCCGCAGAACTATCCTGGCGTGTAGCGATAGGCGGCGCCCGCGTCGCAGGGCCATCAGTTCCGAGAGAACGGTGAAGCCGAGGCCGCCGATAACGATGAGGAGCATGATGACTAGGTTCAGCGGGAGGCCGCCGACGTAGTCCACGAAGCTGCGCCCGAGAAGGTCGAAACCGGCGTTGCAGAATGCCGAGATGGAGTGGAACAGACCGAGGTACAGTGAGCGTCCCAGGGAGTAGTCACGGCTAAAGATGGCTGCCAGGGCCAGAGTCCCCAGGCCCTCGATGACTATGGTCGTCAGAGCGACATTGCGGACCAGGCGCATGGTGGTCGACAGCTTCCACTGGCCCAGGGCCTCGTTGATCGTGAGGGTGTCCCGAAGCGAAGGTTTCCGGCCGACGGCGGCGACGAAAAGGGTGGTCACGGTCATGACCCCGAGGCCCCCGATTTGAATGAGAACCAGAATAATGATCTGGCCGAAGGGCGTCAGGGCGCGGCCGATGTCGATGACCGTGAGGCCGGTGACACAGATCGCGGACATGGCCGTGAAAAAGGCGTCTACCAGGCGAAGCCCTTGCCCGTTGTTGGTGGCGATCGGCAGGGTCAGGAGCAGAGTGCCGACAGCCGCGGCCACAGCGAAGCTGATGGCCAAGAGGCGGGAGGGACTCAGACGCCAGCGCCACCTTCCGTTTGCCGTTACTCGTTAAGGATTGGACACGTTCTCACCGATGATACGCGAGAGTGGGGCAAACGCCTGCTTGGGATAACGGAAAGACCGGCCCGCTCACCCGGGGGCAGGCGGCGGTCCCCGGCCCCCCGCTCACCCGCGAGAGGGCGGAGGCAGAGGGTTTTACCGGCCCGGATGGAAGAAAGAGGACCAGCCGCAAGTCCGGGAGCAAAGGAGTGTAGCCATGCCCGACCTATCCTTCTGCCGTTCCGAGTTCCCCGCTCTTCGGTTGCGCGTCGGGGGGCGTCAGGCGATCTTCCTTGACGGTCCCGGCGGCACCCAGGTTCCCCGGAGGGTCATTGATCGCATGTTCACCTACCTCACCCGGGAGAACGCCAATGTCCACGGGGCCTGGGCCACCAGCCAGGCCACCGACCGGGTTATCGAGGAAGCCCGGCAGGCCATGGCCGACTTTCTGGGGGCCGGCCCCAACGAAATCGCCTTCGGTCAGAACATGACGACCCTCAACTTCGCCCTTTCCCGGGCCCTCGGCCGCGGGCTCCACGCGGGAGATGAGATCATTATCACCGATCTCGATCATGAGGCCAATCGGGGTCCCTGGCTCGCCCTGGAGGAGAAGGGCGCCGTTGTCCAGTCGGTCCGGGTCGACCCGGAGACCTGTGCTCTGGACCTTGACGATCTTAAGGCCAAGCTTGGTCCGAAGACCCGCATCCTGGCCGTCGCCGGGGCCTCCAACGCCGTGGGCACAGTCAACGACCTGGCCCTCATTGGCCGCTTGGCCCGCGAGGCGGGCGCCCTCTTCGTTGTCGACGCCGTCCACCTCGCGCCGCACAAGGTCATCGACGTCAAGGTCATCGGCTGCGACTTTCTTCTCTGCTCGGCCTACAAGTTCTTCGGCCCCCACCTCGGCGTGCTCTACGGCCGTCGGGAGGCCTTCGAAGGGCTGGAGACCTACCGGCTCCGCCCGCAGAGCGATGAGGCGCCCTTTCGCATCGAGACCGGGACCCTTGTCCACGAGGGTATCGCCGGAACCATCGAGGCCATCGAGTTCATCGCCGGTATCGGCCGGAAGGTAGGGGCGATGTCGCCCCGGACCGAGATGGCGGGTCGCCGGTTCACTACCGCCGCCAGCGCCGGGCAGGGCGCCGTCGCTGCGACCTCGGAGCGCCGCCGGGCCGTAGTGGCCGGCATGGAGGCCATCGACGCCTACGAACAAGACCTGGCCGACCGGCTTCTGGCCGGCCTTGGAAGGATTCCCGGCCTCAAGCTCTACGGCCCTCCGGCCGGACATCCCCGGACCCCGACGATTTCGTTTCGCCTGGCGGGCCATGACCCCGAGGCCATCTCCAAGGACCTGGCCGGGAAAGCCGTTTTCGCCGGGGCCGGCGACTTCTACGCCCTGACCCTCATTGAGCGGCTGGGCCTGGCGGGGCGGACGGGGAGCGGGTCGGGAGAGCCGCGGACCGAGCCGGGAGAACCGGGGAGCGGGCCGGGTCTTCTCCGGATTGGTCTGGCCCCCTACAACACCAGGGCCGAACTGGAGAGGGTCGTGGACCTGATCAGGGCCCTGTGATGCGAGCCGTAGTCACGGGTACGCACAACCGCATCGGTTACGCCGTTGTTCGCAGCCTCCACGCGGCCGGCATTCCGGTCTGGGCCGGGGGCACGACGGCCATGGCCATGGGCCGCGTCTCCCGTCTTCCGGAAGGCCGCTTCCATCACCCCCACCCGGTGGCCGATCCGGAGGGTTTCATCGCTTCCCTGAGGCGGGTCGGAAAGCGACTCGGAGAAGCGGTCCTGCTGCCCACCGGTTCGGAGACCCTCCTTGTCGCGGAGGCCTGGTCCGAGCTTAAGCCCTGGTTTACCGCCACCCTGCCGGCGACCGGCCAGATCGAAGCGGTCATCGACAAGCTCAAACTGGCCGAGGCCGCCTCCGAGGCCGGTCTGGCCCACCCCGCCACCCGCTTGGCCAGTCCCGAAGAGCCACCTTCCGACTACCCGGTCGTGGTTAAGCCAAGACAGGGGGCGGGCGGTTGGCGCCTCCGCGTTTGCCCCGACCGCGAGACCTACGTCTCGGCCGTAGAGGCCATCCTGGCCGCCGGGTCCGAGGCTGTCGTCCAGCCCCACGCGGGTGACGATCTCACGGGATGCGCCATGCTTTTCGACCACGGGCGCGAAGTGCTGCGCTTCTCCCACCGGGTGGGTCTAACCCTGGGGGGGCGGGGCGGCACGCCGGTGGTTCGCGTCGGTGAGGCGGCCCTCGGCGTGGAGGAGGGCTTGGCCCGTCTTCTGGCCGGTCTGAATTGGCATGGGGTGTGCCAGGCCGATTTCGTCTCCGGGAGGTCGGGTCAGCCGCAATTGGTGGACCTCAACCCTCGGTTTTGGGGGTCGCTCTACTGCGCCACCGTGTCCGGAGTCAACTTCCCGGCCGCCTGTTACGATTTGGCCCTGGGTCGGACGGTGACCTCCCGGTCCGCTGAACCCGGTTGGGCCACGGCCTGGGCCTGGGGTCTGGCCGCGGCCGCGCTCCGGCGATGGGCCAGTGGACGCGGGGTGAGTCTGGGCCCCGGGATCACCTGGTCCAAACTCCGCTGGGACGACGCGGCTGCCGGGGATGTCCTGCCCCTCTTGTTCGAGCCCGTCGGGGCGGGGCTGCACAACTGGCGTGGGCGGGGCCGGCCGCCGCAGTGGACCCAGTTCTAGCCGGGGCTCTCTTCCGGGGGTGAGACGGTGTGAGTCTATCGGATGGGCTTCACTGGCTCGACGATCGCCTGCTTCTGGTCATCGACTCGGGTTCCTTCGTTTCCCGGCCGCTGGAGGCCGCCTTTCGCGCCGCCAACGGTCTGGCCGCCGCCGCGCTCGACACGATGATCCCGGTGACCCGCTGGGCGGGGACGATCGGTGATCAGCCCATGACCATCATCGCCGCCGGTCGCTCCCACTGGGCCCAGTACCTGGCCAGGCGGGCGGGGGCAACGGGGAGTGGAGGCGGGCCGGGGAGCGCGTCCGGCCGCGAGGTTGCGGGAACCCTCAGGCCCGAGGTCTTGCGCCCCGTGAGTCTGGCCGGTCTCCCCGCGGCCCTGCGCCTCTGGGAGCGGGAGGCCGACGTTGTCACCGTGAGGGCCGGCGCCCTGGCCTCGTCGCTTCTCCGGGGCCGCTACCTCCGGTTGCCGGAGTGGGTTTCCTTCTCCTACCCCCTCGTCCCCTACGAGCCGCCCGAGATCGCTTGCGGACGGTCCGTCCGGCACAGCCTGGTGGAGATCAAGCAGGGTCGCACCGGCTACGAGGTTTCCCGCCGTCCGGAGGACCTTCGCTTTTTCTACGAGCGGGTCTACCGGCCGACGGTTCTCTTTCGCCACGGCGATGAGGCCAGAATCTTCGACTACCCGTTCCTGGCCATGACCTTCGGCCGCACCGGAGTCATGTGGCTTCTCCGCGACGGGCAGCGGGTGGGCGGAGTGGCCTTCGACCGATGCGGACCGGCCCTGCGGGCCAGGCTCCTGGGAGTTGTCGACGCCGACCCCGAACTCTACCGTATCCATGTGCCCGCCCTCATTTACTACCACTTCATCCAGATGGCCAGGAAGGCGGGCTACTCCCTGGCCGACTTCGGCGGCTGCCGGGCCCCCCTGACCGACGGGCTGACGGCCCACAAGGTCCGCTGGGGCATGGTCCCGAGGGTCAAGAAGGACAGCCACTTCCACCTCAATTTGAGGGTCTGCCGGGACACTCCCGCCACGCGCCGGTTTCTGGCCTCGCTGCCCTGTTTTCTCGAGGCCCGGCGGCGTCTCGGGGTCCTGGCCGTGCATGACCCGGCCTCGCCGGAGGCCGCGACCGGTTTGGCCCTGGCCGAGGAAGTCCGTGGCGGACTAGCCAAGATCCTGGTCGACCTGGGCGACCCGGGCGAGGACGGCCAGCCCCGGGGCTTCTCCAAGATCGTGAAGGCGCCGTCGGGCCTGGTGGAGGCTCTGGACGGTGTCCTGGGGGACCTTGACGGACTGGTGGCCGGCCGGGCGGGCGGCTAGCGGCCGGCGTGGAGACCACAACGCGAAGCAGATCATGCTGCTTCCACCGTCCCTGAGTGACTGGCTTCCGGCCGACCACCAGTCGCACTTCGTGAGCGAGGTGGTCGAGGGGTTTGACCTCTCGGGCATCTACGGGAGATACACGGAACTCGTCCTGGCCGCCAACCAGCAGCCGGACCACTGGACGCTGTCGAACTTTCGGAGAAGACACCACCAGGCGTTGGGCGATCTCTTCGAGCAGACCGTGAGGGCCGCCGTGGACGCCGGGCTGGTGAAGCTGAAGCATGTCGCTGTGGACGGGACCAAGGTGAAGGCCAACGCCTCCAAGCACCGGGCGATGAGCTACGAGCGGATGCTCGCCGAGGAGAAGCGCGTCCGCGCCCGCCGGATGGGTGGACGATTTGGATCGGAATCGGTGGTTGGGCCATGCTCGGAGCGTTGTCCGATGGCCAAACCAACCCGGAAGCCATTGCTGAACTGGTCAGGGGGCGCATGCGGAAGAAAATCCGGAGCTGAGGACGACCCTCATCGGCTCTTTCGGCGATCATCAGTGCTACCTGGTTTCCCGGCAACTCAGCCACATCGACTGCCTTGAGCGGGAGATAGCGGAGTGCGGCGCGGAGATCGAGCGTCGCCTAGCGCCGGAGCGACAGGCACTGGACGCCCTTTGCACCATCCCGGGGGTCGGCCAGAAGACCGCGGAGTGCATCCTGGCCGAGATCGGCACGGACATGAGCCCCTTCCCCTCGCACCGGCATCTGGCCTCCTGGGCCGGCCTCTGCCCGGGTAACCACGAATGTGCGTATTCCCTCGAAAATGCGCCGCAGGCGCGTTTCCATCTGTGGTGGCGGCGGCTCGGCCTCATGGCTCATTCCGGCCAATCCGTCCACTCGTTCCGGCTGAAGCCGTCCAGTGATTCCGACCGCAATCGTCCAGTCGTTCCGGGTCAAACCGTCCAGTCTCCCAGTCGCTGAGCCCGCCGCTTGGCCTGGCGGCAAGCTGGCCGTCGTCGCGGTGGCTCACGCGATCCTGGTGATCGCCTACCACCTGCTGGCGGACGGCGGAGTCTACGTCGATCTCGGCCCCAACTACTTCGACCGCCGGGCACGGGAGAAGGGCCAAGCCAGGTTAACTCGGCGTTTGGAGGCGCTGGGCTTCGAGGTGACCGTGACCGAAAGGGTAGAGGCGGCCTCCTGACCTGCGAGTCGGCGCCGAGTGTTTTCGAGGCAATACTCATGAGGGACGCCTGCCTCGCACACAAGTGGCAGCCCTCGTGCCGGGTATCGACGCCCCTTCCCGACCCTGACCCTGACCGCTTTCGACCTAACGCCCTGGTGTGCGAAACCCCATCGGTCCATGTGGGCGGGTTCTCGATGGAAATGGCCGGACACTCCGCGTGGGCTCTCCTGTCAGACGGGACGTGGCGCGTCCAGGCGGAATCAGCCTCCCTGGCCGCCGACCTTAACACCAGGTGCGGGGCCCCACTTGGTGAGACTCTGCAGGGCCCGGGCCAGCCCGGCCCTGTCATCACCAGAGGCCAGAGTCAGGTCACTTAGGCCCCAGGCAGAGGCGTCTTCTAGCCTTATCGCTTCTGGAAAGACGAGGACTGCTTTGGGTGCCAACTGCGAGCCCTCTGGCCAGAGTCCGCGGAAGTCGTGGATGTACCCGAACACCTTGTATATGCTGTCACTCCGGTACCGCTCATCAGCCGACTTCTTGACCTCTATTAGCTGGACGCGGGTCGTACACCCTGGGACCGCCACAACCACCGTGATATCGGGCCTGTGGCTGTAGCCGTTGACCCCTGAGTAGGACCCCACGACACGCCTATACTCAGAGGCGGCCGACAGTGACTCACAAGGACTCTGATCGAAGTAAACCCTAGCGGTGGCGCCGTCCATTCTAGAGAACTCAGCAACGGCTTTTCGGAACCTCCTAATCAGACCAATGCGATTTGGCTCGCCGAACCCGGACTCTATTCGTAGAATGTCTAGCACGAGGACCAAAACATAAAGCTCAAACAGGTCCTCATCACCAATCGGTTCGAGCCAACGGCAGCGAACAAGGCTAACGACACTGTCCCACTTCTCCCAAAGAGCAATGTCCGCAAGTTCGAACGCGACCCTTGAGAGAGCACGGTATCGCTTGTTCCTATTCCGAGCAGCGCAGAGCCTCATTCTAGCTGTGGGCTTGCTGGGCTGCGGGATGGATCGCATGTACGGATTGCGCAGAGCCGTCTCGGCTATGACCCCCACACCTCTAAGAGCCCGGTGCAGAGCGCCAGCACCAACATAGCTGTTGGTAAGCCCGACGGTCCTAGCTACATCACCGAGGAACCACCGGAGCAACTCGTTCTCAGGCAATACCGGGGATTTGTCGGGGACCAAGCTGCAGAAAACTCCTGGAGGGCAGGTTCCTGACAGCCGTCCAACGAGCGTCTCAGGCCAGAGCACCCCAGACCGAGACTTCCGGGTGAGTTCCGCCCTGCGTTCTATTCTGTAACTCAGAGCCCTCAAGAGCTGCGGAAGCTCAGCGCTAAAGAAGCTGACTACAGCTGGCTGACACAAGTAGTACACCTGGCACAGTAGCCGTAGGTCGGCCTCGGAGTCCGATAGTAGGCGCAGGAAGCGGAGGATTGACGAGTCTCCGATTGCATTGCTTGGGCTGAGGATTGCCTCGCCCCTAACGAAAAGATAGCGTCCGCCCAAGTCATTGGAGAGGACAGTGTCCGCCCAAAGGCGGCGCAACGCGTGCGTCATTCGGCATTTGCCTCGAAGCCAGTCCATAGGGACAGGCTCTTCCCAGTGACTGCTTTCTCTTCCTCGGTAAGAGAGAGCGCCTCCGAGATGGCTCGCAATATGCCGTCATGCTCTCGGTCCCGCCCCTCGAATTGCGGGTATAAATACAGTTCCAGGCCTTCGAGGACAAGTCGTGGTGATGCGAGTTCCTCCTTTGATGATCGTAAGGTCTCCACCCGCGCTACCAGGTAGTCAACGATATCCAAGGGAATCGCTGGCCCGACTAGCAGTCCCAACTTGCCCAACCCTTCGGAAGAACCGGTAGCGAACACCGAAGCGAGCAGTCTGAGTATAGCTTCTCGGCTGGTATCGTCGAAGATTCCTCCGGTCATCCGCGAGGCCACCCTGTCTCGGAGCAAGTCCCTGTATTTGGATTTCTCAGGCACGGTGACCTCGACGAAGGCGAAACGCCGCATAAGAGCAAAGGACAACTGGTGGAGACTGGCCTTGTCGAAGGTGTTCATTGTCGCGAGTAGGCGCCAGTCCTGTGGAAGCGGGATAGCTAGGGTATCCTCAGTGTCTGTCGAGGGATGACCCAGGACTACGTTGACCATGCGGTTGCCAACCCGGGTCTTGAACGGGAGTCTCACGAGTCCTGCACTTAGCAGTGTGAACATCTCCCCAAAGGCCTTATCCATGTCGGCACGGTTTATCTCATCCACTATTAGCCAGTGGTTGCGCTGAATGGCCCCGACTATTGCCCCCGGACTGAAGTTGAGAGGTTCGGGAGCCCCAGGTTGGGCGGCGCTGGGGTCTGGCATGTAGCCACCAATCGTCTCGAATGTAGACCAATTGGAGGTCGCGGTAACAAGGTCATAGTGCACCTCCAGGCTCTTGCACAGCTTGACGGCCAGCTCCGATTTGGCCGTCCCGGGTGGCCCTACAAAGATAACGTTCTTCCCCGCCTGGAGAGCACTGAGAGCCCGTCTCAAAGCAGGCCCAGCCCCAGCCAAACCGAAGGGGTCATCGTCTGAAACGGGCAAGGCCGACCACTTCGGGTCGGAGGTGGCGGAGAGTTCGGCATGCAGGAACTGGGTCTGATCGTTGGCCGCCTCATCCGAGCGGACTGACAAGCGCTTGCTGTCCCCGAGGCATGCATCGTCCGGCAGCCCGAACGCGTAATAGTGGGGGACATTCTTTAGCTTCGCTATCACCAGGTAGTCTCTTTCGCAAAGGACGTTGCGCAGTTCTCGGAGGTCATCGCCGTAGCACAGATGGAGCACCGGATTGGCTTGATCGTTAAGTGGTCGACGACGTCGAATCTGAATCCTACTGAGAATCCACGAGTCCTCAGTCTGCAAGGCGACATTCAGTGCCTTTAGGTTCTTTACACTCATCAGAGCCTCAACCGAGAGCCGCCATCTACTAAAGGTATCGTTGACCACCAGGGTCGGGAAGAAGTCGTCAGTCTTGCTTAGGCCAGGAGGTGACTGACCGGAATCTGTCAACTGAATCTGAGTGGCGTGGCTGGCAGGGTTATCTTTGTGCAGGCAGTCGGTATTGGCCAGTCTTAGCACCAAAATGGCGACAACGGAGTCCCAGTCAAAGGTGTCGTCCTCAACGTACCCAAGCTTCGTCTTCAGTAGGGCCAGGTCTTTCTGGAACGTCTCGGTCATAGCAGCTCCCCCAAGAAGTGCCCAGTAACTGCGGCTGCCAGGTTTACGGGTACCGCGTTTCCTATGAGCCGGTAGAGCGTAGTTAGCGGCAGACCTAGGGCTCTAGACAGCTCCCAGTAGCTGTCGGGGAACCCCTGCAGGCGAAACCCCTCGAGAGGAGTAATGCGCCTGATCTCCTCGGTCTCCCAATCAACCGGTGGGCTGCAATATGGGTTGGGATTGTCGGCCTGGACATAGCTCTTGCTGTAGTAGTTGTCCTGATTGGCTCGATGCCATTTACCCATGGTCGCTGTCAACGGCCGCGCAATTGGACGGTTGATCTCCAGGTCGCCCATCCACTTGGGGTTGCGCCGGAAAACCGTGTGCCTGGTTCGCTCCGGGACAATGTGCCTTGGGTCCATACTCCTCTCAAGCAAATGCCAGACGGTAGGATACTCCCACCTGTCCCTCGGTACGGCCCTGGGAGGAGCAAGAACCTTCTTCGCTTGGGTGTGCCCGTTTCTGCATCCGCAGAAGAATAACCTACGCCGTCTCTGAGGAAGGCCATATTCGTCTGCTGTCAGGTCCCAGACGTAGAGGTGGTAGCCAATTCCTTCAAGTGCATCCTTGATCCGGTTGAGTTCGTTGCCTCGACGGATGGTAGCCATTTTCTGTACGTTCTCGAGGATGAAAAAGTCAGGCTGATAGTAGTCGAGAATCGCTACAATCTCAAAGAATAGTGCCCCGCGCGGGTCAGCCAAGCCCGTTCTGGACCCCACGTTGGCGAATGCTTGGCAGGGAAAACCGGCGAAGATAAGGTCGAAAGGCGGCAGCGTCACCCCGCGGCGCTTTCTGACTTTGACGCCCTGCACGTCCTCGGGAAACGCGTCCTCGCCTTCCGGGAATGCACGAGTGTATAGATCTCGGCACGGTTGGTCAATTTCGCAGGCAGCAACCGCCAAGAACTTCACTCCCGGGAGTGCGGTTAGTTCGACTGCCTTGCGGAACCCGCCGATTCCGGCGAAGAGGTCCACATACCTGATTATCATTAGATCTCTCCTCCGGATTCGGCCATAGCCGCCGTAAGCGCTTGACCCAACTGCCGGCCGACGAGAGGGCTGACGGCGTCCCCAACTTGCCTGTACCACTCATTGGGAAGTCCCACGAAAAAGTAGTCGTCCGGAAACCCCTGTACACGCGCCGCCTCTCTCGGAGTCAAACCGCGAGCTTGTGTAGGGTGAATGTACATGTGGCAGTCATAGTACATGTGCGCCGTTATCGTCCGGCAGGGCTGGGCCGGGTTCAACCGGTGAAACTTGTCCCGGAAGATGCCCTCGCGTCTCTTGTATGGCATGATGTCTTGAATGGCGGGCGCGTCAGATTCGTCACCCGGCCGCATCCGGCTGTAGATTTCAATGTCGCGAGCGTTGTTGTACTTGGACCTGTGGTTCAAGACAAACCACCGCAGGATTCCGCCATTGACTAGCTGAGCATACGGGCTCACGCACTCCCTTACAGGGGATACAGTGAAGCCCCACCGCTCCGATTGGGCACTTCGGTTCTTGACGGTTCTGGCCGAAATGGCAGGGAGGTCATGAATTGCATCCCATAGGCAGTACCGATGGGCCTCGGCGGAAACATGCCGAAGTGCCATCTCGAGAACCGAAACCCGTCGCGTGAAGTGGAAGACGTTCTTTGTGTGCTCGCCGAACCAGACGACGCGCCTGCGGTTCTGCGGGTACCCAAAGTCTGAGGAACTAACCACTATCGGAGCAACAAGGAACCCTACGCTCACAAACTCCTGCTCGAGTGCTCGACGGATGGATAATGCCCCGGGGACGTTCTCCATAAGGCAAAAACGAGCCCCTGATTCCCCCAGCAAACGCACGAATTCCCGGTATAGGTTGTTCCGGCCGTCCGCTACGGTTCTCTGCCTGTTGGCGCTGCTGAATCCTTGGCAGGGTGGGCCACCCACTACCAACGGAATACCACTTAGCTCGGATGGCACGCGGAATCGCTGAATATCACACATTACGACTGAACCTGGCCGCAAGAAAGGTCTATTGAATGAGTAGGTAAGACCCGCCGACTCGTCTATGTCGACCGCGAGAACAGGGACAAAACCGCTCTGCTCAAGGCCCAGCGACAACCCACCCGCGCCGCAGAATAAGTCAATGAAGGGCACGGCGTTTCGGCGGGCATCCTGCTGCCGCCGTCTAAAAAACTCGCATCCGTGGTGGATTGGGCACCGAGCACAAAGCGGGCCGATCTCTCGGCAGTACTCGCTCTCGATGGTACCCAGCCAACGCGACATATCGGAGCCACTGGGAAGGACGTTACAGCCAATTCTCGCCGTCGCACGGGCTCCCGCATTCTGCTCGACTTGGAGGAAACCGTCCGACCCCAACTCCAGCACGCGCGACAGGTAGTCCAGTCCAGTTGACGAGCAAAACCACGCGGATATGTCGACGGCCGTCGGGTCTGCCGACTTCGCTCTTTCTAGTGCCATGCCTCTCCGCACCACCCTAGGCTGAGGTTGTACGCGGTAGAGCAGAACGTCAAGACGATGGGGGCGACGAACTCAAGCGAGGCAAGGCGCTTGTGCAGCCGCACGCGCCCCATCTGCCAGGCCAGTTTCGGGGCCATCCATTGCCATCCCAGTGATGAATTCTGTCCCTCAAGTATCGTGTCCTGCTTGGCCCCCCCGACGTAGTCGCTCCAGCACCCGTCACCCGTGCGGGGAACCCCTCCCTTAGGGGTCACCAGTGTCAAGGCCAACCGGCCGCCCTAGTTGCGTCAGACCTGACGACGCCGAGGCTCTGACTCGGGAGCGTCGGTTTGCAGTTGAGCACCCCCGGAAGTCATTGATCCTGTCCCACCTCCCCCTGGGGTTGGGGTACCCTAGCAGCCCGTGCGACTAACCCTTGTTCCTTGACAACCTGAGATGACTGGCAGACGGCTAGATCATGATGGACGGTTGGCCGAAGACCACCAACCCGGCCGCCGAGATCGGGGCCGATCGGGCGGAAGGCGACGGCCGCGGGTTCAGGCCAGGGTCGGGACGGTCGCGTTTCCCGCCCGGCAGGCCCAGTAGAGCTTCATCAGGTTGAAGGCGGCGCACTGGAAGCGCCATGTCGAGCGAGCCTTGTCCAGGCCGCGCAGCGGCAGTTGTCTGAGCCCCATGGCCTCCTTGATGTGTCCGAAGACCGGCTCCACGGAAGTCTGCCGGAGCCTGTAGCGCTTCCGGCCTCGTTTGGTCCTGAGCTTGCGGCTCATCAGATACCTCGGACTGGCGTTTCCCGGGATACGCCCCCTGGGTGAGGTCTGGTTGCGCCACTCGCTGTGCCGGACCTTCTCGGGCGGGCTGAAGGGTTCTATGCCGCTATCGCTCAGGGCCTTGAGGTTGGCCTCGCTGAAGTAGCCGGCGTCGGCGGAGAGTTCCTCCGGGCGTCTTCCGGTGTTGGCCAGGATCTGCTCGACCATGGCTGGAAGGTGCGGGCTGTCGGCGGCCTGGTTGGTCAGGTCGGCCGCCACGATGACATGGGTTTCGGCATCAACCGCGGCCTGGGCATTGTAGCCCTGGATGAAAGCCTTGTCCGCGTTCTTCATGATCCTCGACTCGGGGTCGGTGAAGTTGATCTGGGCCTTGGGCGCCGGCTTGTCTTCTCCTCGGCCTCGGTCTTGGCCCGAGCTTCAAGGTCCTTCCGCATCTTCGCGATGAACTCCCGGCGTTTCTCCGGCGTGAGGCGCGGGGGGCAGCTGCCTCCCGCTCTCCTTGCCGTAGAGTTCGTCCTCGGCGAGCATCCGCTCGTAGCTCATGGCCGGGTGTTTGGAGGCGTTGGCCTTCACCTTGGTCCCGTCCACGGCGACATGCTTGAACTTCACCAGCCCGGCGTCCGCGGGCGGCCCTCATGGTCTGCTCGAAGAGGTCGCCCAGGGCCACATGGTGTCTTCCTCCGAGACTCCGACAGGGTCCAGTGGTCCGGCTGCTGGTTGGCGGCCAGGACGAGTTCCGTGTGCCTCCCGTAGATTGCCGAGAGGTCGAACCCCTCAACCACCCCGCTCACGAAGTATGACGGGTGGTCAGCCGGAAGCCACTCACTCTGAGACAGTGGAAGGGCTATGATCTGCTTTGGGTTCTGGTCTCTACGCGGGTTGCTAGCCGGCCGCCCCGCCGGCTAGCAGCCCGCGTGACTAAGGCTCGGCGACGAGCTCAGGCGGCTGGCCGTTCGTTAGTCTACTGCTTTCTCCTCCGCCTCCCGGCAGGCCTCGGCCGGACTCTTGCCGCCCACAGCCACGGCCATGAGCCCGAGGAGGTACCTGTCCATGGTGCCGAAGTTAGTGAGAACCACGGGGCTGATGAGGTCGTCGGTGAGCTTGCCCTTCTCGCCCACGCTAATGGACGTCTTGTAGCGCACCTCGCCGTCGGACATGTCCATTTCGAAGTTGCCTAGGACGAGGCCGTAGTTGGCCCGGGTCAGGTACTCGCTCGCCACCGCGCGGGCCTTCTCTGGAACTTTGATTGACGCGATGGAGTAGAAGATGAGGATGCCGCGGTCTTCCTTGACGTCCGCGGCGGCCGTCCAGTTCCCCGATTTCCCCGAGAACCCCATCTGCACAAGCCCTTTGGCCTCGTCGACCTGGTACTTGAAGCCGATGCCCTTGAAGAACGCTGCCACCGTGTCTAGGTGCCGTCCCATCTGTCGAAGACCTCCCTAGGTATTCGCTGCTATGGGCAGCTTTCACGCCTGTTCCACGGGCGGTCTTCGACTCCTTGCGCTAGCCCTTCTTGAGATAGCCCAGGGCTGTTTCGGCCGCTTGGGCCCGGGCCGGGTCTTCTCGCCACTCCTCCAGGAGAGGAATGACCCGAGCGGGGTCGTGGCGGCCGAGAAAGCGCAGGGACGACGCGGCCGCCCGCCAGACCAGACGCGACGGGTGCCCGGACAGAGGCCCCAGAAGATCGAGGGCCGTCTCGAGGTGAGCCTTGGCCGGGGCGGCGGAGAAGGCCATGGCCACGTTCCAGAGGACCCGCTCGTCCGGGGAGAGGGCCCAGCGCCTCAGGCGCTCGAGGGTCTGGGCGGGGTGCCTCATGAGGAGCGCGCTGCCGATGGCGAACGGCCCGAGGTTCTTCCTGACGTAGACGGCCGGGTCGGGCAGGAGACGCTCCAGGACATCTAGGATTCGCGATGCCCAAGCCTCTTTGCGCTTGCGGGAGGTGTACATCACCGCGAGAGCGGCCATGCGCCGTACGTTCTCCGACTCCGACCCCGTCCAGGCCAAAGCGGTGGGGTAGAAGGAGTCAAAGCGCCTGGCCAGGAGGTCGCCGGCCAGGGCCGCGGCCGTCTCCCGCACGATCCAGTCGGAGTCGTCGCCCAGGGTGACCATGACGTCGGCCGTGAGGCCGGGGGCCTTGTCGTGGAAGTCTCCGGCCAGTCCCCTCCAGAGGAGGCGGAAGGCGGAGGTCTGGTTTGCTCCGGTCGCCGACGCCCCGGAAGCGATGATCCCGGCCACGAGTCGGACCACGGCCTGGTGTTCTCCGGCCTCGGCGGTGTCCGCTTCGGTCAGGAGTTCGCCTAGCGCGGGCGCCTCGGTCTCCGGCCGGCGGTCGCCGAGCGCGGGCGCGAGGGTCTCCCGCCGACGGTCGCCTAGAGCGGGCGCCTCGGTCTCCGGCTCCGGGCCACGCAGGAGTTCCTCCAGCCTGGCGGCCAGACTCAAAGCCTCCCCGGGCGCTTTCCCGGACCCAATCACGCCGATCCCTCCTCGCCGTAGACCCCGGCCACCTCGGCCAGTGTTCCAGCGGGACGGCCGCGCTCCTTCAGACGGTCGAGAAGCTCCCGGTAGACTCGCAGCATCGACCGGCTACCGGAGTACTGCGGCTCGGGGTGGGTGTCGACCACGGCCAGGCCGCCCACGGCGGCCAACCAATCCGCCTTGTCGAGCCAGGTCCGCAGAATCCGGCGCGGGCCGTAGCGGTAGTGGATGAGGGCGGCGTCGAGGGGCAAGGTGATCGGGATCTCCAGAAGACGGCCGCGGGCAAAGGGCCGGACCGAGCAGCAGCCGTTGCGCCAGCCGGCGCCGGTGTACATCTCCGTGTCCGGGACGCTCGAATCGTAGCGAAAGTATCGACCCAAGAGGGCGAAGAGCCCTGCCGTTCGCAGGAGTCCGGGCGAGCGGAAGCCGGTCACGCCGTTTTCCTCCAGGAAGGGTCGCAGGCTCTCCAGCTTGGCTCGGGCCTTCTCCTCGGGTTCAAAGGGCAGGCTTCCGGAGTGATCGTAGCCGTGGCAGCCGATCTCGTGCCCGCCCGCCCTGAGTTCGGCCAGGAGCCCGCGATCCAGACGGTAGTGGCGGGGAACGAAGAACCAGGTCGACACCAGGCCGGCCGCGGCCTCGATCTCGGCCACCCGGCCCGCCAGGCGCTGCCCGTGGGCGGTGTCCACGTCGTGGCTCAGGGCGAAGGCGAACTCGGCCGGGGGCGGGGTCGCTCCGGCGCGGGGTGGCGCGGCCTCGGGGCCGCTAGGGGTCAGGGGTCCCCCCTCCAGGGCCAGGAGCAGGGCGGCGACCACCGGTTCTTTGGGCCAGGCCGGGTAGAAGGCCTGAGCGGGCGGCCCGCGCCGGGAATCAAGGAGGCTCAGAGCCTGGCCGGCCAGACGGCGGCAGGGGCCCGGGATGAGATGATGGTGAAAGGGTAGGCCCATTGTCCAGGGGCGGCGGGGGGGTGGGAGGTAGCCCTCCTCCCGGTAGTAGGCCAGGGTGGCCTCCGGGTCGAAGGCCGAGGTTGTCCCGGCGCCGTCGCGGGCTATCACGGGAATCGGCCCCGGGTGGAAGTGGGCGACGACCTCTCCCCGCAGGGGGCGGGGTTGGCCAAAGACAAGACGACACTCTATCCCCTCGGCCGGTAGCCACGGAGGGCGAAAGGCCGGGGAAAAGACTAGGCGTCCGGACGGGATTGACTGGGTCTCACCACGCCCGTGGCCCGGAGATCGGGCAGGGCCTCCTCCAGGTAGTCCCGAGTTGGCCCCTGGTCTCTGATCCACGACGCGTACCTCCCCAGACCGTCCTCAAGGGTCACCTCGGCCCGCCAGCCCAGAGCCTCCAGGCGGGTGGCGTCGGTGACCAAATGCCTCACTTCGCCGGGGCGGAACTCGCCCGTGAGGGTCCAGCGTGACGGGACGCCCAGGGCCCCGGCCAGAAGATCGACGAAACCGGTCACGGTCACCGCCCGGCCGACGCCGACGTTGAAGACGCGGCCGTCGGCCCGATCATCCAGGGCCACGACCAGATTGGCCCGGGCCACGTCCTTCACGTAGATGAAGTCCCGGGTCTGGCGGCCGTCTTCGTAGACGACCACCTCCCGCTCGCCGAGAAGCCGGGTGGAGAAAACCGAGGTGATGCCGACAAAGGGGTTGGTCAGGGACTGGCGCGGACCGTAGGTCAGGGCGTAGCGCAGCCCCACGACGGGAAGGCCGTAGGTCTCGCCGATGCGGAGAAAGGCCGTTTCGGCCGCCGCCTTGGAGATGGCGTAGGGCGTATAGGGGTTGATGCTCTCCTCGTCGACCGGCGCCGGCGTCACCGCGTCGCCGCACCTGGGGCAGTTCGGCTCCCACTCGCCCGCCTCCAGGCGCTCCAGCGATCTTGGCGGCGGGTAGACCCGGCCGTGGGCCGGGCAATCGTATTTCCCTTCGCCGTAGACGGCTTGGGTCGAGGCGAAGACGATCTTCCTGACCCGCGGCCGTTCCGGGTGGGCAAACGGGCTCCGCCCGGCGATAAGGTCGAGGATGAGGGCGGCCGAGACGGTGTTGGTCTCGAAGTAGGCCGTCGCCCCCGGGGTGAAGCCGCCGTGGGCCGCCTGGTGGAAGACATAGTCCACGCCCGCGAGGGCATCGGCCAGAGTCTGGGGGTCCTTCACGTCACCTTGGCGGAAGTCGGCCTCGGGCGGAATCCAGGGTGGCCGGCCGCCGGCGTGGGTCGGGTGGGTCAGGTTGTCGAGAATGCGGACGCGAAAGCCCTCCGCCCCCAGGAGATCGACAAGATGGGAACCGATAAGACCCGCCCCTCCGGTTACCAGGGCCAGTGGCCGCGATCCGGTCATCGGGAAGGACCTCCTTTGGCGCGTTCGCCGCCCTCTCCGGCGGCCCCCAGGATTCCGGCGATGACCCGGTCCTGCTCTTCCGTGGTCATGGACGGGAAGAGGGGGATGGACAGAACCCGGGCGGCGATCTCTTCGGACACCGGGCAACCCCCGGGGCCGAGGCGGTGGGGCATCGTCAGGGCGGCCGGCTGCTGGTGGCAGGCCAGGGGGTAGTTCACGCCGGTGTCGACGCCCCGGCCCCCGAGATGGCGGGCCAGCCGGTCTCGGTCGGTGGCTTGGGGCACGTAGCGGTGGTAGACGTGGGTATCGCCGGGAGGCGCCGCTTCGGGGACCAGGATGTCCGGGAGGCCGGCGAGGGCCTGGTCGTAGCGTTGGGCCAAAACCCGGCGACGCTCGTTCTCCATCTCGAGATCCCGCAGGAAAACGCGGATGATGGCGCTCTGGATCTCATCCAGGCGGCTACAGAAGCCGTACTGGCTGTGGCGGTAGTGGTCCTCGCGGCCGTGGTCCCGCAGTTTCCTGACCGTGTCGGCCAGGGTCGAATCGTCCGTGGTCACCATGCCCCCGTCGCCGTAGCCGTGGAGGTTCTTGGTGAAGACGAAGCTGAAGCAGCCGGCTTGGCCGAGGCCGCCGACGGGCCGGCCGGAGCTGGTCGCCCCGTGGGCCTGGCAGGCGTCTTCGACCAGCCACAGGTCGTGCCGCGCGGCCAGGTCTTGGAGGTCGGCCATGGGCGCCGGGCGGCCGAAAAGATGCACGGGTAGTATCCCTCGCGTCCGGCGGCTCAGGGCCCGGGCGGCCGCCTCCGGGTCGAGGTTGAAGGAGCGGCGATCCACGTCGACCAGGACGGGTCTGGCCCCGGTGTGGACGATAGCCGCCACCGTGGCAATGAAAGTGAAGGACGGGACAATGACCTCATCCCCCGGCCCCAGGCCGAGGGCCCTCAGGGCGAAGATCAGGGCGTCGGTTCCCGACCCGACGGCGACGGCCTCCTTCACCCTGGTCATCGCGGCAAACTCGCCCTCCAGAGCGGTCGTTTCCGGCCCCAGATAGAAGCGCGAGCCGGACAGGACCCGATCGATGGCGGCCAGGATTTCCTGGCGATGGGCCTGGTACTCCCGCCCGAGATCAACCAGAGGAATGCGGGGACTAGCTTGCGGAAGGTATCCGGTCATCGGCCGTAGGGCCCCCTCTCCCGTCCCAACCGGCACTTGAGATCCTCCACCGCTCCCAGGCTACGGGCCGGGGCGCCGGCCACCGTTGTCCGGGCCGGAACATTAGCCGTGACCACGGCCCCGGCGGCGACGAGGGCCTCCTCACCGATCTCGACGCCCGGGAGGAGAGTGGCCCCGGCCCCAACCCGGCAGCCCCTGCGCAAGATCGGGCCGGCCAGACAGGGGCTTCCGTGCCGGCAACCGGGGTGGGGGTCGTTGGCGAAGATCACGCCGGGGCCGACGAAGACGTCGTCCTCAATGATAGTGAACTGGGCCACGTAGACGTTGCAGTGGATCCGGACCTGGCCGCCGATCCGGCAGCCGTAGTCAATCACGGTGTTCGACCAGACGTGGACCATGTCGCCGAGGATGCACTCCTCACGGATGACGACGTGGTGGCCGGTCTCCAGACCCCGGCCGGCCTTAACCCCGCGGTAGATGACTGTTCCGGGGCGAAGGAGATGGCCCGGCCCGAGAATGGGTGGGGGGAAGTCTCCCCGGGGGGACGGGTAGCCGATGATGACGCCGTCCCCGGGTGTGTCGTCGGAAGTCACGGATGCCTCCTGATAGCGGCTACTTAGTCCGAGTTTGGCAAGAGTGTAATTCAGTGCGAGAATTGTCTTTTCCTGTCGGCTGCTGCAGAGGAAATCGACTAGCTGCGTTGTAAACCCCCCGAAGCTGGCCCTCGATGAGGAATGCGTGGCGGCCGAGGACATGCGGGCGAAGCCGCGGAGGGGGGAAGAGACCCTGTCCCCACCGGACATCCAGACGCTGGGCCTGGCCGGCCGGATGTTTCGCAAGTCCGCCCCCGTCCCCATCTACCTGATCCACTTTGTCACCTTCGCTTGCGTGGCCCGCTGCCCCCACTGCTTTGTGTCGGAGCGGCCCGGGGCCGTTCTGGGCCTGGAGGCGATCGAAAGGCTGGCCCGTTCCTTGCGGGGCCAGACCTGGTCGGTCATGCTCACGGGCGGGGAGCCGACCGTGCGTCCGGACCTGGCCGACATAGCCCTGGCCTACCTCAAGCTTGGCCAGGCCCGCTACGTCCAGGTGGCGACCAACGGGCTCCTGCCCGAGGCTCTCGGCCGGACCTGCGAGACGGTCCTGTCCCGGGTCCCGCCTGGGACCACCTTTAGTGTGGCCCTGTCTTTGGACGGGGTCGGGCCCGAGCACGACCGCCTGCGGGGGGTGGCCGGCGCCTGGGACAAGGCCATGGAAACCTTGACTTTCCTCAAGTCCATAACCGACCCCCGCTTCCGCTACCTGGTCAACATCACCGTGTCCGCCGCCAGCGCTCCCGGACTTAAGGAACTCTACCGAACTGTGGTCGACGACCTGAAAGTGCGCAACGTCACCTTCACCCTGACTCGCGGCCGGCCGCGCGATCCGGACCAACTGGAGGTGTCTCCCGCCTTCCTGCGGGCCTTTCTGGAGGGTTGGGAGGCCGACCTCCGGCGGGGGCGCCTGGGTTACCGGGGGCTCCATCTCGGCCGGCTCATCGACGCTCAGAACGTGATTACCCGCCGGCGGGGCCTGGCCATCCTCGAGGGCCGGAGCTTCTCCTGGCCCTGCTACGCGGGCACCCTGGCCGGGGTGATCTGGCCCGACGGGCGCGTCTCGCCGTGCGAGGCCTTGCCGGATTTCGGGTCCTTGACCGAGCCGGATCTGGATCTGACCCGGGTCTGGCGGTCCGAGGCGGCCGGGGCCTTTCGCCGCTTCAGGCGGCCCGAGGCGTGCCAGCGCTGCACCCACGAGTGTTTCTGGCTGGTCAATGTGCTCTTTAACCCGAGGCTTTTGCCCCGGTTGGCTTGCCTGGCGGCCCGAATGGGGGTGGGCCGGTGAGGGCGGCCGTAGTTGTCCCCTGCAACAGGGCCGGGGGCACTCTGTCCCTCTGCCTGGGGGCCCTCGCCGCGGCGGAAGGCGGGCCCTACGAGATCATTGTCGTCGACGACGCCTCCCCCGACGGAGTGGCCGCCGTGGCCCAGAGCCACGGGGTGAGATGTCTTGGCCTTCCGCGATCGTCGGGAGCGGCCGCGGCCAGAAACGCCGGGGCCGTGGCGACAACGGCCGACATCATTATCTTCGTCGACGCCGACGTCCGGGTCGAGCCCGGGGCTCTCGCCCGGCTTGTCGGAAGGCTCGAGGAGGAACCGTCCCTCGGCGCTTGCTTCGGTCTCTACGGCGAAACATGCGGAGCGCCCGGGCTGGTCTCCGACTTCCGAAACCTCCTCCACCGCTACACCCATCTCCGCCAGGCCGGCCAAGACGTGAGTTCCTTTTTCACCGCCATCGGGGCGACGCGGCGGCGGGCCTTCCTGGAGGTCGGGGGCCTACCGCCCCTGCGGATGCTCGAGGACGTCGTTTTTGGACAGAGGCTGGTCCGGGCCGGCTACCGCCTGGTCCTGGAACCGGAGGCCGAAGGTCGCCATCTCAAGGGCTACGGCCTGGGCGCCATGCTCCGCTCCCTCCTTTTCGATCGGGCTTTGCCCTGGGGGCGTCTGGCGGCGACGGCGGGGCTGGCCCAGGACGAGTTCGCCACCTCGCGAAGAGATCGTTGGGCCAGTGTCCTGGCCCTGGCGGCCACCCTGGCCGGGGCCGGCCTTCTGGCCACCCTGGGCTGGGCCGCGGCCGGCGGACCCGGTCCCGCGGGCGGACTCGGCCTGGCCATCGGTCGGCTGGGCTGGGCCGCGGGGTTGGCGGGGGTGACGGCCCTGTCGGGGCTGGTCTTGATCGAGAGGGACCTATATGGCTACCTGGCCGCCCGCCGGGGCCGCGTCTACCTCGGGGCGGCTTTTCCGCTTCACCTGGCCTACCTGGTCGTAGGGGGTATCGGGTTCGGGCTCGGCTACCTTTTTGGCCTTGCGAGAGGCCGCCGGCGGGCGGCTGGAACGGAGGTCGAGTGGATTGGCGGGAATGAGTGAACGGGTCACGGTCGTGGCCGAGGCGCCTTTGCGGGTCAGCTTCGTCGGCGGGGGAACGGACTTACCCTCCTTCTACGAGAGCTTCGGGGGTGAGGTTATCTCCCTGACCCTGGGCTTTCGGGTCTCGGTGACCGTCACCGGGCGGACCGACCGCGACATCTGGGTCCGCCTACCCGTGTTTCCCGACCCGGTCGGCCGGGCCGGCGCGGGAAAGGCTCGCCTCACCCCTCCGACCCGTCTGGCCGGGGCCACGGCCAGCGGGGGATTGGAGCTTGTCCGCGGGGCCGTCGACTTCCTCGGCGGCGAGAGGGGTCTTGACGTGACGGTCAGGGCCCAGGTTCCGCCGGGTTCGGGTTTGGGTTCCTCCGGGGCCCTGACCGTGGCCCTGGCCGGGGCCATTACCGGGCTGCGAGGCCGGGCTCTGGAGGCCGAGGACGCGGCCGAATTGGCCTACCACGTGGAGGCCCGGGCTTGCGGCTCTCCCGTCGGGAAACAGGACCACTACTCGGCGGCCTTCGGAGGTCTGAATCGGATCACCTTCCTGCCGCGAGGCCAGGGCATTCGGGTCAAGCGACTCGACCTGGGCGCTCGTCGCCTGGACGAGTTGACCGGACGCCTGCTTTTATTCCACACCCCCAGGCGTTCCAGCTCGCGAGTTATTCTCGGCGACCAGAACCAGCGCTGCAAGGACATTGACCGGAAAACGGTCGGCGCTCTCAACCATCTCAAGGCTCTGTGCGACCCGGTCGAGCGGATCCTCCAAGAGGGCGATCCGGCCGAACTCGGGCCGATTCTCGATCAGGCCTGGCGCCACAAGCGGGCTCTCGCCTCGGGCATTACCGACCCCGATCTCGACGCTATCTACGAGTTGGCCGTCTCCTCCGGAGCAACCGGGGGCAAGCTCTGCGGGGCCGGGGCCGGGGGCTGCTTTCTGTTCTGCTGCCCGCCCGAAGACCAGGAGGGGCTTCGCCGCGTCCTAGTCGGGCGGGGGCTGGTGGAATACGGGGTGGCGGCCTCGACCCGGGGTCTGGAGGTGGCCATCCTGGGCCAGGAGGGCGCTCTGACCCGCCTCGACGACCTGGCCAGGACCGATGTCGCGGCCGGGAGGGAAGACTCGTGAGGGCCCCGCCGCAGCCGCGGCTGGTCCTCCTCGATCGCGACGGGACCTTGACCGTGGACCGTCCCGGCTACATCCGGTCGCCCGAGGATCTAGAACTCTATCCGGAGGCCGCGGGGGCCCTGGCCGGACTGGCCAGGCTTGGCTTTCGCTTAGCGGTGGTGACCAACCAGTCGGCGGTGGGCCGGGGTCTTGTCTTCCCCGAGGAACTCCGGCGCATCCACGATCGCTTGACCTCCGAACTGGCCCGGGCCGGCGCGCCGCTGGCCGGTCTCTACCACTGCCCCCACCGTCCCGAAGACGGCTGCGACTGCCGCAAACCACGGCCCGGGCTCCCGCGCCAGGCCATGGCCGACCTGGGCTTTCAACCCGGGGACACCTACTTGATCGGCGATGCCGCGACCGACATCCAGGCCGGGGCCGCGGCGGGGGTGACCACCATCCTCATCCGCCGCCGGGGGGATGACCCGGCCGGCCCGCCTCCCGATCGCGCGGCGGCAGACGCGCCTCCCAATCAGACGGGGGAAGGCCCACATCCCCACTTTGTGGCCGCCGATCTCGACGAAGCCGCCGATTGGATCATCGCCCGCGAGGGGCAGGCGGCGGTCGCCCTCGGCCCCGAGCGGGTCGCGGCGACCGAGCTTCTCTCCCGCGAGCGGCAGGTGGCGACTACGCGGGGCGGGGTCGAGCGGACCGGGGTGGCCGCTCTACACCTGGCCTCAGTCAGCGACGGTCTTCTCGCCACCGACCCCGGCCTAGTGGAGAAGGTCTCCGACCTGATCGACGAGGTCCGCCGTCTGGGCCGCACTGTCTTCGTCGCCGGTAACGGGGGCAGCGCCGCGACGGCCTCCCATTTCGTGGCCGACCTCCGCAAGGGCGCGCGCCGGCCAGGCTCAGGGCAGGTCCGGGCCCTCTGTTTGTCGGACAATACCCCCAGCCTGACGGCTTGGGCCAACGACGAGGGCTACGCCACGGTCTTCGAGGAGCAGCTCAGAGACTGGTTGACACCGGGGGATGTTTTCGTGGGCATCAGCGTCAGCGGGACCTCGGCCAACGTTGTCCGGGCCGCGGAGGCGGCGCGGGCCGCGGGCGGCCGGGTGGTGGCTTTCACCAGGGAGCGAACCTCGCCCCTCGGCCGGATAGCCGAGATCACCCTCGACTTTCCGGGTCTGTCGGTGGAAGCCGTGGAGGATTGCCAGGCCGCCGTCTGCCATGCCGTCGCCGTGGATCTCAGGCGGCGGGACAGGCGCGGGGTCTAGACCGGCGAGACCCTGATCCGTCCTACGCTATTCGGGCTGGGCGGCTGCGTCAAGACAGCGTCTGGCTAGGGCTAAGCTCACTTCGTCGCCTTCCCGAAGCAGAGCGCGGAACAGAACCTTGTTGATGGGGCAGCGCACGGGGTCGCGGCCGCGATAGGAGCCGGTTGAGGCGTAGGCGGAGGCCCGGCACCCGCCGCCGCAGAAGTAGCGGCCCTCGCATTCCCGGCAACGATCCAACTCGTTCACATTCAGTGACCGCAGGTCGGCCAGCAGCGGTGAGTGTTTCCAGATGCCGGACAGGCTGTCTTGGGGGTAGCGGCCCAGTTCCAGACCCTCGTACCTGCTTAGCATGCAGGGGTAGATGGTCCCGTCGGGAGCCATTACCGGCGACGTGCCGATGGAGCATCTGTCGCGGGGAATGAATGCGCTTCTGAGGCGTCCGTCCTGGTCGCGCATGAGCATCAGATGGATGTCCACGTCCTTTTTCACGGACAAGAGGTCCGCGTTGCGGCCGCGCCCGATGGGCAACTGAGCCGACAGCTTACACCAGTCGGCCACTTTCCGTGCCAGCGCCCACACCTCGTGCCGCTCCTCCCAGTTGTGCCGGTTGACAACCGTGGCGGTATTGACAACGATCCCGGCGCCACGCAGGTCGGCTATTCCTTGGAGCGCCCGGGCGTGAGCCCCGGCCAGGCCTCGCAGCCGGTCGTGGGTCTCGGGGTTCGCCGAGTCCAGGCTCACCTGGGCGCTTTCCACTCCCGCGTCATGCAGCTCACGCGCCAGAGCCGGTGTGACCAGCAGGCCGTTCGTGAGGAGGTGGACGTGACAGCCGGCCCCGTGCAGGCGGCGTGACATCTCCAGGGCAAGGTCCGCCTTGAGAAGGGGTTCTCCACCGGTAATGTTGACCGGGCTTACCCCGAGGCTGGCCGCTTCCTCCGCAAGGTCGAGGAAGACGGAGTTCTCCAGTTCGCCCGACATCTTCTTTCCGGTAGGCCGGAGACAGTACAGGCAGGCTTCGTTACAGGCGTAGGTGATTTCGACCATCATGGCCAGCGGCCGATCCTTCCGGTAGAACGGCTCGACCGGACGGGGCGCCGACTCGCGAACGATCACACCTTCGGCCTCCATGCTCTGGAAGAGCGCGTCGAGGGTCGCCTTGTCCGAGGCGGAGGCGTCCTCACCCAGCGCGGCCAGCACGACTTCGTCAGGAGTGTGCCGCCCATCGCAGAGGCCGAGGACAGTCACGACGGTATCGTCGATCTCGATGCGTCCTTTGTCCCCAGTCAGGAGGAATACCCCGACCGGGGTCTTGCGATAGCTCAAAGGACCTTTGGCCACTAGGTACAAGCGGACCGCCTCCCGTGAACGATTAGACCTGGCTGGCCGCGGCCGTCGCCTCGGCGCCTACTCCCTCAAAGACCAGGTTGTATGCCGGTGGCGCCGAGCGAGCAATCCCGCGGCTCCTCCACCACAGGTAGAGAGGAGCGAGCCAGCTGAACAGCACAATCACGATGACCAACGCGCCGTCGAGGAAGGGGAGCGGTCCCCCGCCGGTCAGACCCCGGTAGACGGACTGGCCGCCCGTCCACAGCAGGCGAATGAAGACCGGGACTATGAGGTAGACCCAGGACACCCAGATCCAGGCGTTCGTGACACCGGCGAAGACCATGTACAGCCTAACAACTACGCGCTCCCGCGGCCGGAGCCGGGGTTCGCGGGCCGGCTTTCGCCGCACTCGGGCCCACAGAAAGACAAGATAGGCCTTGGTGTCCTCCATGAGGTTCTTGTGGTTCAAGAGACCGCCGAGGGTGTAGTAGATGTCGGTCTGCATGTTGAACCGAAACTGCCAGAGAACCCCCACGTAGCGACCGTAAAGCAGAGCCCGCAGGACCGGTCTGGCGCCACCCAAAGACAAGTGACCGCCGTCCTCGAGAAGAAAGAGGGCGAGAAAGGTGGCCATCCACACAAACTCCAGAGCAATCCCGGCAAGATAAACTGAGTAGCGCTGCCGGTGGGGGACCCGCCAGATGTCGCTGACATCTGTCTCAGCAACGAGGAAGCGCTGGCGGTATCCGAGTCTCAGGACGCCGGCCAGGCCCACGCGGCGGGCTGCCAGCATGTGCGCCGCCTCGTGAGCCAAGATCAGAAGCCACCCCAGGACGAAGTTGCCGGCCAAGCTCACCGTCAGGGATGACGAGAAGAACCAGTCCTCGACGTGGGGGCGAAGGCGCGGGATCCCAATGAGGATGCCGACCGCAAACAGTGTAGCGGTGAGGTAAACGGCCACAGCCAACGGTGAGAGCAGGAAGTTGAGGGATGCCGGCTTGACCCGCGCGATGCCGAGGGTTACGCCACGCCGAAGCGTGGCAGCTGAGGCTGAGCTGGATTGGGGTAGTGGCTGCCCGTCAATCCGAGCCAGGAGACCACAGTCGGCGAAGCATTTCACCAGATCACGCATGGTCTCCGCGTCGATGCTGAACTCGCTCATTACCGATCCCACGGGCGTACCGGACTGGAGTCTCTCCAGGACAGGCAGGGCGCCGACGCTGAGCGACATGTGATGACCCGATGCCGGTGAACTTATCACCACGTCATCCTTGTCCGGGTTGAACGTCAGGGAGTGGAATTCAAGAGATGACTCTATCGTCATGGGAAGCCTGATTTCCACTGTCTCGCCCGCCTCCGTAATGGTACCGGCAACACGTCCTACCATGCGATCGGTCGCCTCAGCGGCCAACCGGCCTTGCGTGCGTGGCTGGTCGGAGGGAGATGAGAAGGGTCAGACTCCGTAGTGACCGCCCGGCCGAGGCATCAAAGCCGCCTCGGCCGGGCGGTCCGTACGACTAAGCGCACTGGCACTTGCCTTCGTCCCACACGGTGACAACACCACCATCACCTGCCGCTGTCGTCTTGACGTCGGCCAGCTTCTTGAACGTAACGGTCACTTCAGTTCACCTCCTTCCGCGGTCTTCCCCCGACGTGCACAAACGTACGTGCCGTCCGGTTTCCTGAGTATTCGACCCCATGCTAGGAAGGCCCTGCCAGCCACGCGGCGTGGCTGGCAGGAACATGGGTTGGCCGTGGAGTGAAGGCAACACGTCCTGCCATGCGATCGGTCGCCTCAGCGGCCAACCGGCCTTGCGTGGCTGGTCGGAGGGAGATGAGAAGGGTCAGACTCCGTAGTGACCACCCGGCCGAGGCATCGAAGCCGCCTCGGCCGGGTGGTTCGTACGACTAAGCGCACTGGCACTTGCCTTCGTCCCACACATTGATAGCACCTTCACCAGCCGCTGTCGTCTTGACGTCGGCCAGCTTTTTGAACGTAAGGGTCACTTCAGTTCACCTCCTTCCGCGGTCTTCCCCCGACGTGCACAAACGTACGTGCCGTCCGGTTTCCTGAATATTCTACCCTATGCTAGGAAGGCCCTGCCAGCTACGCGGCGTTTCTGGCAGGAACAGGGGTTGGCCGTGGAGTGAAGAGGCGCCCTAGACCGGCGAGACCTTGAAGGCCAGGCTCCGGCCGAAGCGCGGGGCGGTCAGGGTCATGTCGGGGCCGTTGACCTGGTCGGCGCGCAGGATTTGCCCACCGGCCGGATCCACCCAAGAGACCTCGAACCGGGCGGCCGGGTAGCCGCTGAAGCGCAGGGAAGGGGCGACCTGACCGGACTCGGCCTGGACCAGGTTGGCCAGGGACGCATCCCACCGGGTGACCGCCTTCATCTTGGCCAGAATCTCGTCCACCTTGACGCAGGCGTAGGGGTAGATGTGGTTGTCTTCGCGACTAGCCCGGACGATGACCCCGAGTTGCTCGTGGGTGAAGAAGCTGGTCAGTTCGAGGTTGGCCTGCCTGACAAACCCCATCCAGACATCCAGGGAAAAGAGTCGGCGGTTGTAGTCCTCCGGCCCGCAGGGGCCCTTCTCGTCCAGGGCGGCTCGGACGACGGCCGCGGCGTCGGACAACCGTGTATCTTGGAGAAGGTAGCCGAAGGTGAGTCCGGTGCGGCGGTCTCGGGTGGCCAGGACCCAACCGCCCCAGTCGCCCGCCGAAATCTCGCCGGTCGCGGCGGCGTCGACCGGGTCAAAGGCCCGCCAGTCTGTCCCGGCCACCTGGGCCAAGAGGACCTTCAGGCGCTCGGCCTGTCCCGGGCTCAGGCGGTTGGCGATGGCCGAGCCGCGACGGTCGCTGGTGGGGTGGCGCAACTGGTCGGAAACGGGAATGAACATTGAATGGCCGGCCCCGCCGGCGGCCACGTGAGCCCAGATCATGTTGCCGTAGAGCTCGTCCATGAGAGATTGGGGCGGCCTCGGGAGTATCCAGTCGAAAACGTGGGCCATCGGCCCGCTCTCCGTGTCGAGGTAGGGCTTGGGCCGGCGGCTGCGGGTCAGGGCGTAACGGCAGCCCACGGCGGTGTGGAGGGCGCCATCGACCGAGTTGAGGGGGCTCTTGACGCTGTCGGTGTAGGCGTGGCCGGCCAGGAAGTCGACTCCGGCGCCGTTATAGAAGAGGTCCCAGGTCGGGAAAGGATCGAAGGACGACACCCCGCAGGGGCGGGTGACGCCCCACCGTTTCTCCTCGTAGTTCTTGATGAAGGCGATGACGTCCTCGACCCAGGCCGTGACACGCTCCTCGGCGACGGTGTAGACCCCGTCCATCTGATTGAACTCCCAGCCGAAGATGTTGTCCCGGTCCCCCCAGCGGTCGAGGAACTCTCCCAGGCGCTCCTTAAAGAGGGTCATGGCTTTGGGGTTGGTGAAGACCTCCTCCGGGCGCGAGCAGAGGCCATTGAACATGGTGTCCTTGGAGGCCAGGAAGCGGCACCGTCCGCTGTAGAGATCCGTCAGGGGACCGGCGTCGAAGATGGTCAGGAGAACCCAGAGGCCGTGGCGGGCGGCGCCGTCGAAAATGAGACCCAGCCGCTCGACATCGTACTTGCCGGACAGTCCGGCGTCGGGCCAGATCCGGATGACGTTCTCACCCAGTTCGGCCGCCAGGCGGAGATCCTGATCGTCCTTGGCCGCGGTGAGGAAGTTGTGGCCGGAGGGAAAGAACGACTCCGCTCCTCCCTGACCGTCTTCTACCTGGAAGTAGCGCCCGCCAGGAGTCACGGTGATCCGCCGTTTCACGTCGAGCCCTCCCCAAGACTGAATTGCCGGCCAACCTCATGAGCGGCCTCGCCGGCTCCGCGGCTACTTCAACCGTCCGAGCCCGAAGGCGGCCCCGCCGGCCGCGACCAGGAGAATGAAGGCCCCCGCCGCGGCCAAAACCACGGGCGCTCCGAAGGCATCGCCACCCAGGCCGGCCAGCCACATGGTCGGCGGCACCGCCAGGCGGGCCAGAAAGCGCGAGGAGCTCATCACCCGCCCCAGGAGTTCATTGGGCACGATCTGCTGCCGCAAGGTGACCAAAAGGACGTTGACTATCCCGGAGGCGATGGCCAGGGCCGCCCAGGCCCCGGCGACGAGCCAGAGCGAGCGACCGAAGCCGACCAGCGGTCCGGCCAACCCGGCCACGACCAGGCCGGCGGTGACCACGGTTCCCCGGCGGAAGCGCTTGCTGAGGGCGGGCACGAGGGGGGCCACGATCAGAGAGGCGAACCCGGCGGCCGAAAAGACGGCGCCCACCTGGGTCGGGCTCCAGACCAGGTTATGGCGCAGGTGGAAGATGAGAAGGCCCATGTAGGCGCTTACGCCAACGTTAACCCCCATCAAGACCAGGACGATAAGGCGGAGAGAAGTCTGCCTCCAGAGAAAGCGCAGCCCCTCGAACACGTCGGCCCAGAGGGAGCGCCGGGCCCCGCGATCCTTCGGCCAGACTTGTGGGATGGCCACCACGAGCACGGAGAGCATGGAGGCGCCGAAGGTCAGGACGTCGACCCCCAAGGCGGGGGCGATGCCGATGGCGGCGATGAGGGCCCCGGCCAGGGTTGGTCCGACCAGGCCCACGGTACTGTCGCTGAGGTGAAGCCAGGAATTGGCCGCCGCCAGATCCTGACGGGCGACGATGTTAGGCAGACTCGCTTGAAGGGCCACGAAGTAGAAGACCACGACCACTTGGAGGAGGAAGATGAGGGCCGCTAGTTGCCAGACCCTGAGGGCCCCGAGAGCCATCAGAAGAGGAATCATGGCGATGACGAGGGCGCAGGCGACGTCGCCGCCGATGAGCAACCGGCGACGGTTGAGGCGGTCGACGTAGGCCCCGGCCGGCAAGCCGAAGATGAGCTGGGGCAGGTTGATGATGGCCGAGATGGCCCCCATCTGGGAAGCGGAACCGGTCAAATCGTAGACCACCCAGGGGACGGCGATGCGGGCGATCTGGTCGCCGAGACCGGAGACGAACTGGCCGCCAAGGATGATCTGAAAGGATCGGTTGTGGCGAAGTCCACCTGGGCCGGTCATGAATCATCACCCTTGCTGGCGGGTTTTCGGCAGTCCGTTTTCATAATCCTCCCTAGTTCGCCAAGATGCGCCTAAACCGCTGGCGAAATGAGTCGAATTGTGAAGGAGCAATGCGCCAAACCTAGAACAACCAGGCACAGTTAGCAGACGCTACCGCGGAGGGGACAGCTCTTGCCTCTCAGCAAGGCCGTCGAGTTCGGTTCTCGAGCCCCTGTCCTCGTCCTGGGAGCCGGCCCGGCCGGTCTGGCCGCCGCCCTCGAGATCGTCCGCTCCGGCCAACCGGTCTTGGTGCTGGAGCGGGAGGCCCAGGTCGGTGGGCTCTCAGCCACGCTGTCAGCCGGAGGTTACCTCTTCGACTACGGTGGACACCGGGTCATGACGACCGACCCAGGCCTCGTCTCCCTCATGACCGGGCTTCTCGGCGACGACCTCCTCCGCCAGCCCCGCCGGACCCAGATCCTCTTTCAGGGCCGGCTCTTCGAGCACCCCCTTCGCCTGCCTCAGGCCGTGCGGGCCTTGCCTCTCTCGTCGGCTCTGGAGTGCGGCCTCAGCTTTGCCGCCTGCCGCGCTCTCGCCCTTCTTGGGCTCAGGCCCGAGGAGTCGTTCGCCGATTGGGTGACCAATCGCTTCGGCCGGCGTCTCTACGAGATCTTCTTTGGCCCCTACACGGCCAAGGTCTGGGGACGGGACCCCAAGCAGCTTCACGCCTCCTGGGCCGCCCAGCGGATCATGGTCCCGTCTCTCACGGCCGTGCTCAGGGAAACCCTCTCGCCCGCCCGGCGCCGCAGCCGGATGTTCGCCGAGACCTACCTCTACCCCCGGTTAGGCATAGGCCAGTTGTTTGAGGCCATGGCGGCCGAGGTCAGGCGCCTGGGTGGACTGATCAGCCTCGACTCCAAGTGTGTCTCTCTCCGGCGGGCGGCGGGGTCCTCGACGGGGGGTCTTTTCACGGCCGGTTGGCGCGGGCCGGGAGATAAGGGAGGGGCGTCCCGGACCTTGGATGTGGCCGGGGTGGTCTCGACCATTCCGCTTGAAAACCTGGTGGGCCTACTTGACCCAGGGCCACCGTCGAGCGTCACCGCGGCCGCGGCCGGGCTTTCCTACCGGGCTCTGATCGTGGCCGGCCTCGTTTTTGGCTGGCCCCAGTTGATGGAGGTTGACGCTCTCTACGTTCCCGATCCGGACTACATTTTCTTCCGGGTGGAGCAACCCCGGCTCTGGAGCCCGGCCCTGGTTCCCGATCCGGCCATGGGCAGCCTACTCCTTGAGATATCCTGCGAGCCCGGGGACGACACCTGGCGGGCCCCCTGGAAGGCGCTCAGGCCGCGGGTTCTCGGTGATCTTGTCCGGCTCGGCCTCATCACCCGGCACGACGAGCCCCGACAGGCCACTCTCTTTCGGGCCAGGCGGGCCTACCCGGTCAACGAGATAGGCTCCGAGGCTCGCCGGGAGGCTATTCTCGGCTGGCTTGGCGGTGTGCCGGGCCTGGAGGTCTGCGGCCGTCAGGGTCTTTTCCGCTACGTGGACCTCGATGTGGCCATGCTCATGGGCCAGGCGGCGGCCAGACGGATTGTGGCCGGCCCGGAGGCCGCTCCGCCGCCCGACTCGTTCGGCCGAAGTGGCCGGCACCTCTGGCTGGACCAGTCCGGCCGGGACGGGTCGCCATGACGCCAGGCCGGGTCGTTCTCGTCGGCTGCGGAACCTGGGGCCGCAATTGGCTCAGGACCATTCTGTCGTGCCCCGAGTCTGAACTGGTGGCTGTCGTGGATCCGAATGCCGCGGCCCTGGAGGCCGTCGGCCAGGCGGCGGCCGCGGCGGGCCGGCCCAAGCCTCTGCTCCTGTCCGAACCCGGGGCCCTCCTGGCCCGGCGGGCGAACTTTGACGGAGCGGTGATCGCCGCCCCAATCGCCAGCCACGCCTCGCTCACCGCGGCCATCCTGGCCGCCGGGCGGCACGTTCTGGTCGAGAAACCGCTGGCCACGAGTTCGGTCGAGGCCGCCTCCCTGGACCGGACTGCCCGCCGGCAGGGACTGGCCCTTGTCGTTGGACACACCTTCCTTTACTCCGCCGGGGCCCAGGCCCTGAGGGACCTCCTGGAGTCAGGCTCTCTGGGCGAGCTGCGCTTCGTGTCCAGTGACCGGGCCAATTTCGGGCGGTTCGGTCCGAGCTTTGGTCCCCTGTGGGAACTGGCCGTTCATGACCTTGCCCTGCTTCTGTGGTGGTTTGGGGTCAGGGGCGAGGCCGGGCCCATTCGGACGGTGAGTTGCCTGCTGGGTCCGTCCCGGACCAGGCCGGAGGATTTCGCCCAACTGGCCCTCGGTCTTGAGCCTCCTCTCCAAGCCTTTCTCTGGTGCACCTGGCGGGCCCCGGAGAAGATCCGGCGGACGCTGGTGGCCGGACTTGCCGGTCAGGCCATCTACGAAGAGACGGGGGAGGGTCCCCGGGTCACGGTCTACGTGAACTCAGCCGGATCCCCCAGCGCTTCGCCGGGCCCGGCCCCGGACGGCGGCCCCGGCCCCTACCCGACGGCCAGGACCATTTCTCTGACGCCCCGGCCCGACGGGCTCGACAATCTCGGTCTGGAGTACCGGGACTGGCTTTCGGCCTGGGATGGCCGCCACAGACCGCGAGCCTCGGCCGGTCTGGCCGTTGAGGTCGTCCGGGTCTTGGAGGCGGCCGAGCGTTCGGTGGCCCTGGGCGGGCGAACGGTTCGCCTGGCGAGGGGGTCGAGTCTATGAAGCGTGGTCCGGTCCTGATCCTTGACGCCGAGGCCATCGCTTCCCTCGACGTGGCTCGCAGCCTGGGCCGGCGGGGAGTGGCCTCGGTTGCCCTGGGCGACCCGAGAAGCCTGCTCCGCCACTCCCGCTTCGTCGGCCGCCGGAACCTCACGACCCTGGGGCCCGACCTCGATCCCGACGCGGCCGTCGCCGCCATCGGCGAGGTGGCCCGCTCCCGGCGGGTGAGCATGATCTTGCCTCTCGGGGCGGGCAGCACCTGGCTTCTGTCGACGCGAGGCCCGGCGGTGAGGGAGATGGCTCCCGAGGCCGCCTTCCTGGTTCCGCCTTCGGACAAGCTGGCCGTCACTCTGGACAAAGCCAGCCTCTATCGCCGGGCGGCTCAGGCCGGGGTGGCCGTGCCCCGGACCTGGCTACCGGCAAACGCCTCCGAGGCCGACGCTCTGGCGGGCCTCTGGTCCGGGCCGGTAGTGGTCAAGCCCCGGATCACGTCCGGGGCCAGGGGCATGGTTGTGGCCGCCCGGCCGGAGGACCTGCCGGAAGCCTACCGCTTGGTCGCCTCCCGGTTTTCGTTGCCTTTGGTCCAGGAGCGGATCCCGGTCGGGGCCAAGATCCAGGTTGGTGTTCTCCACCGGTCGACGACCGGGCCTTTAGCCGTCTCGTGCTTGGAAGTGCTCAGGCACTACCCTCCGGCCGGAGGGCCGAGCACCTGTGTCGTAACCCGCACCGACCCCGAGGCTGTCGCCGCGGCCCTCAAGCTTCTGGGCGCCCTGGAGTGGGACGGCCTGGCCCACGTCGAGTTTCTGCGTGACCGCCGCGACGGGCGCCTTGTCCTCATCGACTTCAATCCCCGAGTCTGGGGCACTCTCGGCGCTTCCCTGGCCGGCGGGGTCGACTTCCCGGTTCTCCTTTACGACCTTCTCGTGGGAGAGGGCCCCGGCCACGGAGAGGGCCCCGGCCGCGGAGAGGGCCCCGGCCTACCGGATAGCGTCTCCCTGACCGGTCCTCAGATCGAGGGCCGGCTCTGGCGGCGGCTGTTCTTCTCCGACATGGTCCTGTACCTGGCCTCCATGCGCCGTCGCGGGATCTGGAAAGGCCCATCCTTCTGGCGTCTGATCGGTTTCCAGGAGGCCACCTGGGACAGGGGCGACCCCTGGCCCCTCCTGGCCTACGTCGGCCGAACCCTCGTAGGCGGCTGGCTGTCCCGCGAGGCCTGGGCCTACTACGGCGGGAGCTGGGGTTTCGAGGACCGGGGCCGGCGGGGCGGGTCCGCCAGCCGCACTCTGGAGGAACTCATGGAGCGGGAGGTCGCCGCCCTGGCCGGGCCGCCTCTGCCGGGGCCGGTGGGGTCCGGCGGTGAGAAGGCATGCTGAGCGATCTTTACGACTGGCTCGACAACGCCGCCCGGCGAACACCCCTTCTGGGGCCGGTTTTCCTCGGTCTTCTGGTCCTTGGCCGGCGGCTAATCCAGTTTCTCCGCGACTTGGCGCCGGCGGTCGTTCGTATCGACGGGCGCCTTGGTGGGGCACCGGTCACCCTCAGGGTGGTCGGCGACCAGAGATGGGTCGCCGGTTGGGTGGCCGGCCTCCTCTCGGAGGCCACGGTCCGGTCTGAGGGGCGCCTGGTTATCTTCGGTCTGCCCGCCGCCCTGGGCCGGTGGCGCAAGGAGGCCGCCTTCACCGCCGTTCACCTCGGCTCGTGGAGCCACGCCCTCTGGCGGTGGTGCTTCGATCTCACCCTGCCCCGCTACGCCTCCAGTTTCGTTCGCTTCGGCCCCGAGTGGCCCGATGTCCGCGGCTGGGCCCGAAACGTTCGCCGTCTCCGCCGGGGCGGTTTCGTCTACCGCGTTACCCGTGATCCGGCGGACATCAGGCGCTTCTACCGCCACCTCTACCTGCCGACCATGAGAGTTCGCCACGGGCCAGGGGCGAGCGTGGTCAGAGAAGCCACCATTCGCTACTGGGCGGGAAGGGGTGGTCTTCTCCTGGTGGAGAGGGACGGAGAGAAGGCGCCTCTGGGCGGCGTGGCCTTCGAGCAAAGCGGCCGTTCGCTGCTGGCCGCGGTCATGGGCGTGGCCGAGGGCGACCTGTCCCTCTACAAGGAAGGCGTGGGTCTGGCCATCTATTTCTACCTTCTGACCTGGGCCAGGCAGCAGGCCCTGGACTACGTGGATCTCGGCGGCAACCCTCCCATTCTCTCGAGTTCCCACCTTTTCTTTAAGAGCCGGTGGGGGGCCACTCTGGCCCGCTACCAAGGGGCCATCCATCGGGTGGGCCTGGTCTTCGCCGGTGAGGGCGCCGCGCGCGAGGGCCTCTGCCGCATCCTGGCCGCTTCGCCCCTCATCTTTGAGTTCGGACGCGGCCTGGGCCTGGTGAGGTGCCTCGGCCGCCGGGCGGAGGACCAGACCGGCGCCCCGCCTGGATCCCCACCCGGCCCCCTGCCCGGGTCCCCGCTCCTTGAGGGGCTCGAAGTCCTGCGCGACCTGGACTGCTCGACCGGAGCCCCGGCCGAGCGGGCCTGCCCGCTGGTCCTGGATGGGGCCAGGAGTCGGCAACTGTGGCGGAAGATGTCAATCCTTGACGAATGTAGCAGGTAAGGCTTCGGATGGTAAGAAACCTTTCGCCGAAGGAGGTAGCCCAATTGGCCAGCGCCACCCCTTGGTGGTGGAAAGAGTATCCCGAACGCGATTGCGAGTATGTGCGCTGGTACCCACCGACTCTCACGGCCGAAGCCGCTGAACGGGTCTGGGTGGATCCGCCGGCCGCGCCACCGCCGGATGAGTTCGGGGTCTACATCCACTTCCCGTTCTGCGCAACCCTTTGCTCGTTCTGCCCTTTTCAGCGAACTCTCCTTCGCCCGGGGCTCAAGGAAGAGTACCTCAAGACCCTGTTGGCCGAGATTGAGATGTACGGCCGCACCGGCTACTTTTCCGGCCCGGCCACCTTCGTCTACTTCGGCGGGGGGACACCTTCCCTGATGGGGCCGGACGGGGTCAAGACCCTTCTGGAGGGCCTGAGCCGCTGGTTTCGTCTCACGGCCGACGCGGAGGTGACCCTTGAGGCCCATCCCCGCTCGGTCGACCCGGAAGCTATCGGGGATCTTCGGCGCGCGGGAGTTACCCGGTTCAGCCTCGGCCTGCAGTCTTTCCAGGACTCCATGCTCTCCGGCCTGGGGACAACCCACGACAGCGCCCAGGGCCGGGCCGTGGTGGAGGCGGCTCTGGGGGCCGGCTTTGGCTCGGTTAGCCTTGACCTTCTCTTCCGGCTCCCTGGTCAGGACCTCGGCCTCTGGGAGAAGGACCTGGCCGCCGTCACCAGTTTGGGCGTGCCCCACGTGAGCTGCTACAGCCTGGTCCTGGACCCCGACAGCCCGCTCCAGAAGGCTCTGAACCGCCGGGCGGCGCCGCCTCTCCCCGACGAGGAGACCGACGTGGCCATGTCGGAGATGGCCTTCGCCAGGCTGGGGGCGGCCGGCTACCGTCCCTACGTTCTCTGCTCGAGTTCCGGCTGGAGCTTCGCCCGCCCGGGTCACGAGTGCCGCTACGACCTAAGACAGTGGGCGGCGCCCCAAGAGCAGTTCCTGGGCCTGGGGGTGTCGTCCTACGGCTTCGCCCGGGGTTTCGTCACGGCCAACACCGGGAGCCACACTCGCTATCACCGGGACGTGCGGGCCGGCCGTTTCCCTCTGGCCGGGGCCGTCCGGCTGACGCGGGAGGAAGCCATGTGCCGCTACGCGGTCCTGGGCTGCAAGACCGGGGTCCTGGACAAGCGGCCCTTCCGGGAAGAGTTTGGCCTGGACCTTGGCGACGTTTTCGGGCCGGCGGTGACCCAATTGGCCCAGTGGGGCCTGGTCACGGACGGGGCCGAGGCCATCACCGTGACGGACAGGGGTCGTCTCTACATCGACAACATCTCCAAGGCTTTCTACTCTCCGGCCATGAAGCGACGGCCCCAGTTGTTTCAAGGAGGGGAACCCGATGAAGCCTGAGGCAATGATCGGACGCATCATGCGGGAACTGCACCGCGGGCACTGGGAACGACCAGCCGACCCGGCCTGGGACTCAAACATCCCCGTCATCTACTACGAGGAGGCCAATCACAGGGGTAAGGCCTACCGGGTGCCCCTGGTCATCCTGCGGACCCAGCCGTGCGAGTGGTTTCGCCGGTCGGGGTGCACGATGTGCAACTACGCCCTGCTGGCCGCGAATCAGGAGAAGGTCACCTCGGCCAACATCCTGAACCAGGTCGACTGGGCCCTCGAGCACCTCGGCTCGTCGACGCAGTATCCCTACGTCCTCCTCTCGGCTTCGGGCTCTTTCCTATCGGACGACGAGATCGACCCCGAGACCCGGCTGGCCGTGCTCGACAAGCTGCGGCGCTGGGGGCTCAAGCAGTTGTCTTTCGAGACCAGGGCCGAGTTCGCCCGCGATCCGGTCTACCTCAAGGAACTCAAGAAGACCTTCGGCGGAGGGATCAGCGCCGGAGTGGGGCTGGAGTCGGCCGACGACTTTATCCGCAACGCCATCCTCAACAAGGGTCTTCCCCGCAAGATCCTCCTCGACGGCCTGGCCGGCCTCAGGGAGGCGGGCATCGAGTACTACATGTACATCATCCTGGGCAAGCCCTTCCTCACCCCGGCCGAGGACATCCGGGACACCGTGGCCTCGGTGCGTTTCAGTTTCGACAACGGCGGCTTCATGTGCATTGTCTTCGCCTCGAACCTCCAGCCCTACACCCTGAACCGCTACCTCTGGAGCCAGGGCCGCTTCATCCCGCCGTCTCTCTGGTCGCTTCTGGCCGTGATCAAGGAGCTTGGACCGGACCCTGGTAGGAGGGTGGCCTTGAAGGGGCTGACCCGGGACCTACCCTACGCCCCGCCCGTGGTCGCCACGACCTGCCCCAAGTGCGACGAGCGGGTTGTGGCCGCCATCCGCAAGTGGGACTACGACAGAAACATCGCCGACGTTGACGCGGTCTGGGGCCAGTGCGACTGTTTTGAGAAGTGGAAGGCGACCCTTGACGGCGGGGCCGACGGCGGCATCCGCGAGCGCGTCGAGAAGGGCTATCGCCAGGCCATGGCCGAGCTGGGATTGGATGTGGACAAGTAGACATGACCCGGGCGTTTCTTGTCTCCACGGCGCCGCCGCGTGATCTTGGCCGCCTGTTGGAGCACGCCTACTACGGCACGCCCTACTACCGCCGGCGCCTGGCGGCCGAGGCCGCCCGCCTCGGCGACCTTGGGCCGGAGGATCTCTGGCGCCTTCCGGTGACCCCCCGCGAGGATCTCCGGGCCGACTGGCGCGCCTTCCGGGCCGAGGGCGCGCAGGCGGTTTGGGTGTCGTGGAGCGGCGGCACCATGGGTAAGCCCAAGGTCATCTTCCACACCCGTGAGGACGTGGAATGGGCCCACCAGCGCAACACGGCCGGGCTCCGGATGATGGGCGTTTCACCCAAGGACCTGGTGGCCACGGCTCTGCCGTTTGGTATGTGGTTTGTGGGTTGGGATCACACCATCTGCGCGGCCCGGCTCGGGGCCACCGTTGCCCCCGTGGGGCTGGGCTTCGGACCCCAGGCGACCCTGGAGACCATGGCCGAACTGGGGGCCACGGTCCTCATCAGCACTCCGGGGGCTGTCCGGGACATGGCCGACTACGTGACGAGTAACCCCAAGACCCACCAACCGTCCTTGCGGATGGTCATCGTCCTCGGCGAGGCCATCGGGCCGGCTTTCCGGACCACAGTCCGGGAGCGGTTGGGTGGCGAAGTCTTCAGCATCCTGGGCGCGGCGGAGTTCGACGGCATGGCCGTCGAGTGCCAGTACCACGACGGCTTTCACGTCCTTCCGGACACGTTCTGGTTTGAGATCCGACCCCTCTCGCGGCCGCGGGAGGATGCCGCGGGCCATGAAGTTGGCGGGACAGATGGTGACCTGGGTGGCGCCCTCGGCGGCGGCGACCCGACTGGCCTGGGGCCCGTCGGCGAGCTGATCGTGACGCCCAGGATGAAACTCGGCACACCCCTGGTGCGCTACGTGATCGGGGATATAGCCCGAGCCTCGCCGCCCTGTCCCTGTGGCTGGCCGGGTTCGAAGTTTGTCCTCGTCGGACGGTCGGACGACGCCGTGGCCCTGGGCGACGGGACCAAGGTCTACCTCTACCAGGTCGAAGCCGCTCTGGGTCCGCTGGGGGCCGATATCGCTTTCTTTCGCCTCATCCTGGACCGCGAAGGAGGCGTCGACCAACTGACCTTGGAGGTCGAGACCCCGCGGGCCGGCGACCCGGCCTTTTCGGCTGAACTGGCCGAACGCCTGGCTCACCTGTCCGTGGACTTCGAGGACTCCCTCCGCCTGGGGGCCGTGGCCCAACCCCGGGTCAGAGCCGCCGGCCATCTGGAGGAGGAGCGCACGTCGCGGGGCAAGGCACGGCGCATTGTTGATCTTCGTCGGAGGTGAGAGCCTGTGAAGAAGCTGAAGCGAGGCGTATTTTTCAACCTGATCCTAAGTGTTCTGCTCGTGGCCCTGGTCGCGGCCGGCGTGTCGTCGTGCCGCAAGCCCGAGCCCTTGACTTTCAAGTACGTGACTCTGCCGGTCCTGGAGAACCTGCCCATCTTCGTTGGAATTGACCAGGGCCTGTTCCAGGAATACGGCTTGACCATCGAACTGGTGGCCGTTCAGAGCGCTCTGGAGCGCGACACCCTCATCCGGGGTGGGCAGGCCGACTGCACGACCCTCGACCTCATCGCCATTGGGCTGTTCAACCGTGACGCCGTCACGGTCAAGGGCGTGCGTCTGGTCAATGACACGACCAAGGGCAAGTTCGCTCTGGTTGTCGGCCCCGGGTGCACGGCCCAGAGCGTGGCCGACCTGGCGGGAGTCCCCGTTGGGGTGGCCTTCAACACCGTGGCCGAGTACGTGGGGGACACCATGCTCCGGCAGTCGGGAGTGCCGGCCGACAAGGTCAATCTGGCCGAGTGGCGGCAAATTAACGTGCGCCTGGAGGCCCTGATCAATGACCAGCTCCCGGCGGGCATCTTCCCCGAGCCCTTCGCCACCTACGCCACCCAGAACGGGTGCCGGATCCTGGCCCGGGACAGTGAGTTCGGCGGGCTTGGCCACGACGTCCTGACCTTTACCGCGGCCGCTCTGGCGGAGCATCCCGACCGGGTCCGAGACTTCATGGCCGCCTACGAGAAGGCTGTGGAGCTTGTCCGGGAGGATCCCGACCGCTGGAGCAGCCTGATCCAGGACAAGGGTCTGGTTCCGCCCATGATCGGGGCCCAGGCGACGGTGCCCACCTTCGCCGAGCCGAGCCTGCCCACCGTGGAGCAGGTCACTCCGATCATGCAGTGGGCGGTAGACAAGGGTATCTTGCCGGTGGTGCCGGCTATCGAGAACCTGGTGACCGCGGACTTCCTGGCGGGCAACTAGCCGATGGGTGAAGCGGCGGTCTCGGTCGCCAACCTCCACTTCGGCTACACCCGCGACCGGGCCATTTATTCCGGTCTGGACTGGGAGGCGGAGGAGGGGGAGGCCTGGGCGGTGATGGGGCCGTCCGGCTGCGGCAAGACGACCCTCCTCTACCTCCTGGCCGGCCTGCTCAAGCCGACCGCCGGCGATGTTCGCCACCGAGGGGCGCCCGTGGGCGGGCCTCGCCAGGAAGTCGGGCTTGTCCTACAGGATTACGGCCTTCTGCCCTGGGCCACTGTTCGGGCCAACATCGAGCTCGGCCTTCGGCTACGCGGCCTGCGTCCCCAGGGCGAGGTGGATCTCTGGCTCGATCGCCTGGGTATCGGCGCGGTGGCGGAGGCCTACCCCACGCGCATATCGGGAGGCCAGAAGCAGCGAGCGGCTCTGGCCCGGACTCTGGTTACCCGCCCGAAGCTCCTTCTCCTGGACGAGGCTTTCGTCTCCCTGGACGGGGAAAGGAAGAAGGATCTTCTGAGCCTGATTCGGGATCTGCGGACCGAGATCGGCTTCACCCTCGTCTTCGTGTCCCATGACCAGGAAGAAGTCGAGGCCCTGGCTGACAGGATCGTCATCCTTCCCGAACCCCCCATCGGCAACGGTGGCGCCCAGGTCCGGCTGATGGGAGGGCGAAGGCCATGAGACGTTGGCGTCTGGCCGTGGCCACCCTGGCCATCCTGGTTCTCTGGCAGTTGGCCAGTTGGGGTCTTAGTAACCAGGCCTTGCCCGGGCCGGTCCAGGTGATGCTGGCCTGGCCCTTCGCCGTTAAGACAGGTCTTCTGGCTCACCTTCTGGCCAGTGCCGGCCGGGTCCTGGCCGCCACCGGAGTGGCCGTGGTCCTGGCCTACCCGATTGGCCTTCTCCTGGGGCTATCCAGGTTCTGGGCCGCCTTCATCGACCCCATGGTTCACGCTCTCTACCCCATCCCCAAGGTCGTTCTCCTGCCGGTGGTCATCGTCATCCTGGGGGCGGGCGAGGCGGCCAAGATATCCATCCTGGCCGCCATCCTCGTTTTCCAACTCGTGATTGTCGTCCGCGACTCGGCCCGGGGGGTCCGCGAGGAGTTGGTTTTCTCCGTGAGGGCCATGGGCGCCTCGCGGCTTGGGCTACTGCGCTACGTCTACCTGCCGGCGACCTTGCCCGCGGTTATCACCGCTCTGCGGGTCGCCGTGGGGACGGCCGTGGCCGTCTTGTTCTTCGCCGAGTCTTTTGGGACAACGCGCGGCCTGGGCTTCTACATCATGGTCCAGACCTGGGGTCGCTTCGCCTACCCGGAGATGTACCTCGGCATCGTGGCCATGGGCCTGCTTGGTCTTGGCCTCTATGAAAGTCTTGCCCTGGTGGAGAGATGGCTTTGCCCCTGGCAGATCTCTGAAAGAGGAGAGTGGGGAGGCGGTATATGACGACGGAGTCGCTTCTCGGCGCCCCGGGGGCCACCCCGGACCTGGCCGTGGGCCTGGCTCTGGGTCTGGTCTTGGGTCTTTACCTCTTTCTGAAAGGTCTCGGTGATCAGACCTTACGTCTGGATGAGGCCCGGACCGCTCTGGCCGTGGGTCACGGGCGCCCCTACCCCTGGGTTCCCGAAGAGCGGCGATGCCTCTACGACTCGGGGAACCTCGACCGGGGTGGGTTGCCCTTGCTTCACACCTGGGGCCAGTTCTACTTGGCCGAACTGGGCTGGTTTCTGGCCCGCCTGGTCGGGCCGGGTCGTCTGTCGGGGGCCAATCATCCGGCCGGGTGGCTCCGCCTGCCCTTCGCCCTGGCCGGCTGGGGCGCCGCCTGGTCCATGGCCGTCTTCTGCGGCGGGCTGGCCGGGCCTCGGGCCGGGCTCATGGCTCTCCTTGTGGCCTTGACCTCTCCCGGGCTGCTTCTTCACTCGCGCCAGTGCCGCTACTACGGACCCTCGATGCTCACGGCCGGGCTCTTCCTCGTGGCCCTGGCAAGGGCTCACCTGGGCGGGGGGATGGCCTGGTGGGCTCTGGCCGGTCTGGCCCTGGCCGGGAGCTACCACTTCGACTGGGTCTCAAGCTACGGCCTGGGGCTGGCCGCCGCGGTGGCTGGGTTGGCCTACCGCGAGGCCGGGGTTGTCCTGACCCTGGGCCTGGCCGTGGCCCTGGCCCTGCCGTGGATCATCTTCCTCAAGCGGCGCATCGGGCGGACCTCGTCCGTCCCCATCATCCAGAACCTGCGTGCCGGGCGTATCGGTCCGCGCGAGATCGTGATCCTCGGCGCCCACACCTTTTGGATCTACCTTTGGAAGATCCAGGCCTACGCCGCCCCCTTCCTGACCGTGGGCCTGGGCGGGCTGGCCACGGGCCTGGCGGCCCTGGCGACCGGACCCGTTCCCGCCGATCTCGGCTACGGCCTGGCCCTGGCGGCTCTGGTCATCGGGGGCGTGGCCTTCACCCGGAGTGTCACCCGGCTCGTCTTCACCCGCTACGTCTCAGCCGCCTTCCCGGCCGCCGTCGCTCTGGCCGCTTTCGGCCTGGACCTCATCTGGCGGGCCTCTCCCGTGGCCGGATGGTGCGTCCTGGCCCTGACCCTGTTCACCAACGGGCCCGCTCTTTTGCCCCATTTTCTTTTGCGGACCCTGGCGGCGGTCAGGGTTCCGGCCCGGCTCGTGGCCTTCGTCAAGGGACCGGTCGGGCTCTTCACGGCCAACCTCTCGGCCGGGGCTTTCGCTCGTTTGAAGGCCAGGCCGGAGTTCACCCTGCCCCGCTACCTGGCGAGCCTTCACCGCCACTACCCGACTCGGACCGAGACCGTGGCCGCCTACCTTCGGGAGGCCGTCCATGATGGTGCGGTGGACCCCGCCGGCCTCATCCTGGCCGACACCCAGGAGGCGCCGGCTCTGGCTCTGCACTCGGGCTTGCGGGTCGAGTCTCTGCGCGGGGGACCGGGGGCCGGGGTCGATGAGGCCTTGGGGGTGGCCGATGTGGTTGTGGGCGGGGGCCTGTTCCCCCCGGACGGCCGGAAGGAGTTTCTCGCCCGGCGGGCTCGGGGCGAGTTCCAGGAGGTCGTGGTTCTGGCCGAGGCGCCCGACCGCTACCTCGACAACGCCGAGACACCGGAGAGATACCGCTACGGGTTTCGGCCCTGGCCGGCCGGAGTGGCCCTCTACTACCGGGGCCGGCGGGGCCAGGAGCGCGGGCAGGAGCGGGGCCGGGAGCGCGGCCAGGGAGGTGGCCGCCCGTGAACGCGACCTTCCTGGATCCGGCGGCGACGCTTATCCTGTGGCTTCTCGCCGGGGGACTGGTTCTCACGGCTCTCCTGTGCTACATTCCCGACCGGGGGCGGAGCGAAACGGACGAGGACCGCCGCGATCTTGGACGCGGGGAGTGGCGCTGGGGCAAGGTGGGCCTCAAAGCCTGGGTGGGCAAGGACGACAAGGGCGGTTTTGTCGGGTTTGAGGTTGGCCTGGCCGGCCCGGCCCAGGCCGTCTGGCTCGACCCCGGGGAGTGCCGCCTGTGGAGGCGAGGCGGGCCGGGCGGAGCGGGTGGCGCCGGCGGGCCGGGCGACTGGATAGGTCCCTCGGCCGTGGAGCTTGCGGGCTTCGGCCCGCCCCACCTACCGGAGGCCTTGGCTCGGCGCGGAACCGTTTATGGCCCGGGGTCCTTCAGGCGCTACAACCTGCGCTTTGAGGGGCCCGTGGACCCGGGGATGAGGCTGAGGGCGCCCCTCTACGATCAGGTCCTCGACGTCGAACTGGCGCCGGTCTTGACCTGCCCCGGCGAGGGCCGCCCCGGTGAGGAGCCACGCGGATGAGAACCATTGTCGAAGCTTGCCTTGACGACCTCGACCGGATCCGGGAAGTGACCCTGGACACCGCCCGGCTCTTTCCCGGCGGGAATCTCAACCCCAAGCCCGTGCCGGGGATGCGCTCCGCCGGCCAGATCCTGGCCCACATCCTGGACACGGAGATCGCTGTGGCCATGGCCATCGGCACCGGAGTCTGGCGTTTTGGCCAGGGACCCCACCGGCTCTCCCGCCTGGAAACCTTCGAGCGGTGGTCGGCCGCGACCCGCCGGCGCACCCTCGAGTACCTGGCCAATCTCGACGACGACCGCCTCTGGCAGCCGGCCGAGGCCCCGGACGGCGCCCCGCTCTCGGTCTTTCTCCTCTTCCAGACCATCGCCGAGAACGAGATCCACCACCGCGGGCAGCTCTTTGTCTACCTCCGGCTTCTTGGTCTTGAGCCGCCCTGGCTCTACGGGGGACCGAACCCTCAGAAGTAGGGGCCCCGGTGGGGTGGCATACCGCCTGTCCCTCGCGAGATATCGAATCCCTCGTTTGCCCGCGAAGCGCACCCGCTATCCCAGCGATCGATGCCCCAGTCCGCCTAGACCTCACTATGGCCGGAGCGGCCTAGAGCCAGTCTACGGTTTAACGGACCAGGGGTCGGAGAACAAGGCAAAAGGTGGAAGGAAGGGGGTCCAATGAAGTAGAAACTGGGCACTTATCTGTTGGAGACGAGGTGAACGTCGGTGATATCCATTGCTGAGGCTGCTATCGCGGCCCGTAGGGAGGTAGCGTTCTACGAGTGGTTGTACCGTCGCGAGGGTCTTTCGGACGGTGACCTCCTGGATGGCCACACCCCCGTGTTTTCCAAGAAGGACATCTGGGAGTATGAGGAGCAGTCTGGGTCTCCATACTACGTGTCTCCACGCCTCCCCTCCGACCTGTCCACGGTGCCGATGATTAGTACGTCCGGGACGACGTCGAGGACACTACAGATCCCTGTTATCAACGCCCAGGGCCGAGGGTCGGAAAGGGCTCACGAATCCATGGACCTGGCCTTCCGCGATGTCTTGGGGGCGACCCCCGTCATGTGGATGCAACCCGAACTCAGCCCGGCGATAAAGAGCATTATGGATCAAAATGCGAAGTACTCCGGGGCCGAGTATCGCTTCATCTCGTGCCGGCTCCCGATCGTGACCCAGTTGGAGCAGGCGCGGGCTGCGGGAGCTACGGTTCTCCTCGACATCACTGGACTCACGACCCCGCAGATAGTCCAAGCTCAGTTGAATCCGCGGGAATATGGCATTCGGGTGGTTTCCTGCGCCTATCTCCCGCGGAGCCTGTCGGACTATCTGGCGGGCAAGGGCGTGTCCTCGGTCTTCTACTTCACGGCCGCTGACTCGATCGTGCTTCACTTGGGCTGTCCGTACTGCCCGACTAACGAGTTCCACATTAGAACGACCTTGTCTCTTCATGAGGTCGCCGGGGAAGACGGCTCGGTAGAGCCTCTTGGGGAGGGGCTCTACGTCAGCACCATTCCCGCGATGCCCTTTCCGCCGATCCGCTACACGAACGGTGACATGATTCGCATCGCGCCCACAGAGTGTCGCTGTGGCTTTCGTGGGAACGGCCTAACCTTCATGGGCCGCACGTCTCACGCGAAACTTGGCGCTACCGGCCCCCTTCTCAACTACGAGCAGATCTACAGCCACTACTCCGCCAAGCCCGAGAACCTGGGGGTCTCCATTCTGTTCGGTCGCCTGGCCGAACGTGTCCACGAGCAGAGGTTCTACGTCTTCCTGGAGAGGCAGGTTGACAGCCCCAGCGTTGTGGATGGTGCGTGGAAAGAAGTGATGACCATCGGCGCCGGGGGGCCCGACACCAACTTCATCGAGTACGTCAAGGTGGTCGTAGTTCCCGTCGGCTCGATCGGTCACCACCTACAGCACAAACGGGTTGTCTTCACGGACCTGTCCCGCGCTCGTGGTCCCCTGGCCGAACAACTGACCAAACTGGCCCGCGACGTGACCGGTGAGAGACTTGTGTGACATCAGACTCGGTGGTCACTCATCTTGCCATCTCAGCCCGTAGGTCACGGCCAGGAAGGTTGCCAGGCTGAAGCCCATGAGGGCTAGAAGGTCAACCAACAGTCCAGCCTCCTGCGGACCCAGAAAGGACATCCGTATGCCGTGCGCTCCGTAGGTCACGGGAAAGGCGTAGGCCAGGGGCCTCAGCCAGGCCGGGAGAACCTCGATGGGGTAGTAGACGGGCAGCACGAACATTGACATGAAAGCCAGCGATAGCCCCAACGCATTGGCCGCCATCGCGTTTCTGGCTCTGATGCCGATGAGCGCGCCAAGGCCCGAGAGGGAGGCGCCCAGAAGCAAGACGATTGGGATGATCGACCAGTGGGGCATCAGCCAGACCCCGAAGACCAGATTGCCGACCAGGAGAACGCCGATGAGCCCCGGCAGACTCTGAAGCAAGTAGGCCAGGAGAAGCGACAGGATTAGTGACATCTTGTGAATGGGCAGGGAGACGTAGTAGGCGAATGTCCGGGCTTCCCGTTGACCAGCCACCGTTTGGGCCATCATCGTCAGGGTGGCCTGGACCACGGCGTTGACCATGTTGCCTGAGATGTACAGGCGCACTTGATCCGGGGAAGCATCGGGGTTCATCAGACGCATGAGAATGAGGAAGGCCACCGGGAGCGCGAAGCTCACGAGGACGGTGAACGTGCCCGCCCAGCGCACGATTCGCAGGTGGATGCCGGTCAGAAGCGCCGTGTCCCTGAGGAAGCTTAGAAAGCTGGTCCTGTTGCCGGCCGGTCTAGGCAAACTTGCCGCCCCCCAACCTGATGTAGACGTCTTCGAGGGTCGCGTCCGCCACCCGGAATTCCGCCAGGTTCTCCATCCCAATCAGTCGCTGGATGAGGTCGATGACTGCGGAGAGGTTCGCACGCTGGGTGAGTACGACAAGCGAGTCGTTCTTCAGACGAATGACCTCACCCATCTCCTCAAGCGCCGGGAGCCCTGGACTGGTCGAGCATCCCTCCTGCGGCGCGATCTCCACCCGAAGCCTGTCGTCCAAAGTCCGCTTCAGCTCGCGCGGCGTGCCGAGAGCCAGGACGCGCCCCTCTCCCATAATGGCGACGCGATCAAGCACAGACTCAGCCTCGTTGATGTTGTGGGTTACGAGGAGGAAAGTGATGCCCTCCTGCTGGCTCATGGAGCGGATCCTGTTCCACAGCACTCTCCGCCTGCCCGGATCGAGGGACTCGGTGGGTTCGTCGAGGAAGATGAGTCGAGGATGACCAGCGACGGCCATACCGAAGCACACAGCCTTCAGCAGGCCCAGGGAGAGCCGCATCAGGATTCTCCGACGGTGCTCCGCCAAGCCGAGTTCCTCCATCAGGGCAACCGCCTGCCGATGCGCGTCGGTCTTCTCACAACCCCGTAGGCGGGCTGTGAACTCCATGGCTTCCTGAACCGTGAGCTGATGCAGTCCGAAGGGTCTCTGAGCCATATAGCCGATGAGATGCTTCGCTCCCGACGGTTGGCGAACAACGTCGTATCCCATCACGCTGATGCGGCCAGACGTTGGGCGAAGCAGGCCGAGGAGCTGCCTGACGAGGGTGGTCTTACCGGCGCCATTGGGCCCGAGCAGGCCAAATACCTCCCCGGCCCGGATCTCTACGGAGACGTCATCGTTGGCTAGGATCTTGCCGTCCTTATAGAGCTTTCTCACCTTGACAGCACTGACGCAGATGTCTCGTGGGCTCGCGTCGCACCCGTGTCGCCCCACTCCAGGTGACCCCCGTTCAAGTAGGCTCTATGCTGACCCAAAGACCGTCGTGGGCCAAGTCACGTCTTTCAGTCACGCCTTGGGTCCGACACGACGACCCCGGACCGGGCTCGCCCTAGCGTCTGACCGGCGCGGCAGTTCCTAGACCTATGCTACTCCTCGGCGTGACAGAGGCAGCAGTATGCTTCGGTAGCCTCGTCCACGTTCCACTCAGAAATCGGCTTGGCGATGAATACCACGCTCTTCTTACCCATCTGGTCGACACCTCCCTCCGGTCGGCTACATTAGGTACAGCCGTGACTCAGCCCACAATTCCAACGCCATCTAGGTAGTCCAGACACTCCCGGGCGGGTCCCATGAGATCTCCGTGACTGGCGAGAGAGTAGAAGCGGCAGCGCCTCTGCCCGCAGACACCATAGCGATCGCATGCGGCACAGGCCTTCAGATCGGCGCGTTCCACCCCGCCCCGCAAGAGAGACCACCTGGGACTGGCCCACACCTTGGCTAGACCGTCCACCGGCAAACTGCCCACCGCGAACGATTTCCGGTGGGCCCCGTCCAGAGTGAAGCACGCCTCACACGGGTAGGACTCGCCGTCCGGTCCCACTGTGATGTCGAGGATGCCGCAGGCACAGATGTTTTCTTTACCCTGATAGGGCCGCGGCCGAGAGGGGTCCTTTCGAACCGTCGGCCCGCGAGCCTGGAGACTGACGGCCATTCGCTCTTGCCGGGCCAAGCCGATGTCCCGGATCTCGTCCACTATGTTCTGATGCTTCTCAAGGCAGATGTAGTAGTCGGTCTGCCGGGCCCTTCCCACGAAGTTCATGGCTAGAAAGGCGACAAGCCGCGATCCCTGGTCCTCGACGAAGTCGGCGAGTTCCTTCAGATAGGGCACCACGCCTCGATGGATGATGGAGGCCACGAAAAAGGGCACGGGTCTGTCAGCCTCCCGCAGGAGGCGCATTCCCCGAAGCGTGCGCTCAAAGGCGCCCTTGACGCCCCTGAAGTCATCGTGAATCTCCGCGGTGTGGCCGTCGAGGGAGATGGAGAAAAGGAAGTTCCGGGATCGGGAGCATATGTCGGCGATTTCTTCGTCCAGCAGAGTTCCGTTGGAATAAACCCTTACAAAGAACGGACGGCGCCCAAGGTCGCGTAGAATCTCTCTGGCCTCGGGGTGGATCAGCGGCTCGCCGCCGTTCAGGATCACAATCTGTACTGCGTTGCGCTCGAAGTCGTCGAATACGTTGTGCCACTCCCCAGCGGACAGATACCTCGGGCGAGTATCATCCATTGTGATTCCGCAGTGACGGCAGGAAAGATTGCAGTCTAGAGTGATGTAGATGTTGGCCGACACTGGGCTTCCTGGCACGGACAGGCCCGTCCGGGAATCAGTGATGATCTCAAACCGCCCGGTCCTGTTGAGGCGGCTGTCTACTCCCATGCTAAGCAACCGATTTCGTGTTCCCCGGACGACAAGCTGTTCGCGCTCCAACTCCTCGAGCAGGCACGCCACGTCGAACTCGTTCGGGTTCACGCCGAGATCCACCAGGTGGGCCCGAAGGTCATCTTCAGTACAGGGGTCGCGGGCTAGTCTCTCCAGGGCCTCGGATGCGGGGGGGGTGAAGAAATGCCGCCGACGCGTGTCGGCGTGAAAGACGATTCCGGCTTTCAGGAGGGGTTCGTCCCACCGGAACGTCACCCGTGGACTCAGGGCCCAACTGGCGCGAGAATACGACCAAGAAGGCGCGCACCCAGTGCCTCGCAGATTCGACTCGAGAGACTGCCACTCCTTTCCGTCCGCACGCGACAACGTCAACCCAATTCCCTCCCCATCTCGACCCGCCACAACTCGGGCAACACGGGCCCCTTGTAGTAAAACCGAAAGGGAGGGCAGGCCGGTCGGTTAATGTCGCCGTGCTTGGCCAGAGCCTCGACGGCGCAGCCTCCCCCGCAGAAACCGACGACATCACACTCCCGGCACTCAGGAATGTCCAGGGGAGATCGGCTGACCCACCGGTTGTAGGTCTCGTTGAACATGGGATGTTGAAAGAGGTTGCCGACCCTTAGATCCGGATTACCTGCGCCGGTGAGGCATGTGTAGAGATCGCCGTTGGGGTCGATGGCTAGATGCATCTTGGTGTTGGCCCCACAGTGGATGTAGCGTGGTTTGCGGACGGCCGCGAGACCGGTCCTGAAACCCATTCGACGCAGTTCAAGGACCAAGGGCACGATGGCGACGTCAAAGCTAGCCTCTTCAATGCATCTGCCATGGTAGTGAGCGTTGGCGGAGCTCGTGGTGTTCACCCTTTGGAGGGCGACGACGACCCCCGGCCGGTTGAGACCCTTCGAGACCCAGTGCTCGAAGAGGTCCGGGAGGCTTTCAACGTTGGCCTGGTCGACGTTCACCCGGAGGATCAGCGGCAGACGACCGACGCAGTTCAGGACATTGTCCATGATGGCCTCAAACCCGCTGACGCGACTATCTCTTGGCCGTCGTCTCTGGTCATGGACAGGCTGGGGGCCGTCGATCGTGATCTGAACCAGAAATGTGTCGAAACTCTCTAAGAAGGCGATGGTCTCCTCGTCCAGGAGCAGGCCGTTGGTGATGAGGGCGACCCTCATCCGGGAATTGTGCCTTCCAACCACTTCCGATGTGAGTTCTACCAGGTCTCGCAATGCAGGTTTGTTGAGCAGAGGCTCGCCTCCAAAGAGGCTGAGAATCACCTTCTTGATCTCCCCGTCAGCACACCGAGACTCAATGTAGTTGGCGATGGCCTGCGTTGTGTCGTGTCCCATGCTCTCTGGGACCTTGCGCTCGAAGCAGTACGAGCAGACCATGTTGCAGTCCAGGGTGAGGTTGGCTATTATGTCAAGTTCGGACCGGTTCTTTATGAGATCGACCCGCTTTCTCAAGAGGGCCAAGTCGTCGGAGTCGGGCGGGACAAGAATGCCCGCTTCCTGCAGTTCGGCTATGGCGTCGGAGAAAGGTGAGGCAATGGTGAGCGGGCCAGATTTGGCCTTCATGAGCAGCTGGAGAGTAGGGTCATCAACAATCGCCACCGCGCCAGTGATGTTCGAATAAACCAGATGGCAATCCGTGTCGAGGTCCGGAACAACGCCAGCGTACGCAGACAAGCGTAGTGTCCGTCGCGCCTCGGTTTCCACGCCCGGCCGCCTCCTGAGTGCTAAATGGAGACAACCTTAGACACTCTTCGCCCAGTTCCTGCCTAACTTAGCGTGACCTGGGGGGGTACCGGAGCATCCTAGGGTGCCTGTGGCTGTTCAGAGACGCTCACTACCACTTGGTACCAAGTGCGTTCAGTTCTGTGCTTCGGTCGCAGCCAAGGATTCTGAGTTTGGCCGGGGAACTCCCATTCCCGGGGAGGGGACCCTAGACCAATGAGTAGCACGGTTCTGAGCGGTAGCGTGCGAGACGACGCGGCGGAAGCCACGTTTGGCCCGACCTTCGGCGAGATGCTGGCCCCCGAGACCATTCCGGCGGGGATTCGCGGGCAGGCCCTAGCCGCCCTGGAGAACGACCCGCTCGACCCGATCAACCTCTTTAACATCACCTGGAAGGATCCGTCGGGGCGGGTTCGCTTCGTGCTTCTCGACAAAGCCCTCACCGGCGTGGAGGCCAACATTATTCTCATGTACGGGGCGGCCTTCCCGACCGGCAGCCACAAAGTGGGGGCCGCCTACGCGGTGTCCATGGAGCGGCAACTGGCGGGTGACATCGCCCCGGGACGGCACACCCTGGTCTGGCCGTCGACCGGCAACTACGGCATCGGAGGGGCCTGGGTGGGTCCACGCCTGGGCTACACGTCGGTGGTCATCCTGCCCCACTCGGTCAGCCGCGAGCGTTTCGAGATCATCTCTTCCTACGGGGCGCGCTACGTCAAGACCCCCGGCCGCGAGTCGAGCGTCAAGGAGCTCTTCAGCGTCTGTGAGGAACTCTCCCGGACCGATCCCGGCCTGCGGGTCCTTAATCAGTTCCAGGCCATGGCCAACTACCGCTTCCACTACGCCGTGACCGGCCCCAGCGCCATGGAGGCGGTCGATTCCGTCGGCAACGGGCGGGTGGCCGCCTACGTCTCGGCCATGGGCTCGGGCGGGACCATCGCCGCCGGCGACCGCCTGAAACAGGCTTTCACCGAGTGCCGCATCGTGGGCCTGGAGCCGATCCAATGCCCGACCCTCTACGCCAACGGCCACGGCGACCACGACATCCAGGGCACGGGTGACAAGCACGTGACCTGGATCCACAACGTCATGAACATGGACGCCCTGATGTGCGTTGACGACTTGGAGTGCAAGAAAGGACTCCAGCTTCTGACCGACCCGGCCGGAAGGGACTACCTCTCGGCGGTGGAGGGTGTCGACGGCGGGCAGCTCGCCGAACTGGCCGGCATCCTGGGCATCTCGGGAGTCTGCAACATCCTGGGGGCCATCAAGACGGCCAAGTTCTACGGTCTCGGTCCTCAAGACAACGTGGTGACCATCGCCACCGACAGCTTCGACCGCTACGGTTCAGTCATGACGGCTATGGCCGAGGGCTACGGGCCGATCACCCGGGAGCGCGCGGCGGTCTACTTCGCCGGTGTCTTCCCGGGGGCCAAGCTCGACTGGATCCAGGAGGGCGACCGGGGGAACCGCCTGCGCTGGCACAATCTCAAGTACTCCTGGTGGGTCGAGCAGCACGGCCGGACCGTGGCCGAACTCGACGCCCTCCGGAGTCAGGACTTCTGGGCCGGCGAGCAGGCCCAGGCGGCGGAGTTTGACACAAGGCTGAGGGAGGCGAGGGGTTACTAGGTATTACCCACTCAAGTCAAAGGACCGGCGCTCCTACGCAGTGGTTCTCCCAAACACCCCAGTTCTATCAAACTCTTCCTTTTTTGCCAAGTCAAGGACTGCCAAGAGCAGGCATCACCTACCCGACAAGGAATCTGAGCCACTGCAGTCTCACCTCCTAGGGACGGCCCGTCTTTGTGACCGGGGCACTGTGAGGGAGTGGAGCCATGGCTACTGAAGACGTTTCCGGGCGCCTGCGGCGATTGTCTCCGGCCCAGAAGGCGGCTCTCCAAGAACGGCTTCTGGCCGGGCGCATCGGCGCCGTGCCCGATGCCGTGCCCCCACTGACGGCCGAAGAGGACTCCGCTTCGATACCCGCATCGTTCGCCCAGGAGCGGCTGTGGTTTCTCGCCCAGTTGGATCCTGCCGGGTGCTCCCACAATTTGCCCTTCGCTCACGTGATCACCGGGAAGCTGGACGTGTCGCGGCTTAAGAGCGGCATCCAGGAGGTCGTTCGGCGCCATGGAGCGCTCCGGACGGTGTTCGATGATGTCGGAAGTTCGCTCCTGCAGGTGGTTGCCCCCTCCCTGACCGTCGACCTTCCCGTTGTCGGGCTCGACCCCATGCCGGAGGGCGAGCCGGAGGCCGAGGCCATGCGACTGATCAAGGAAGAGCTCCGCCGGCCGTTCGACCTCGCGCGGGGCCCTCTCTTCCGGGTCTTGCTGATCCGTCTGAGCGAAGAGAAGCACATCCTCCTTCTGGTGATGCACCACATCATCTCCGACGGCTGGTCCATGGGCGTTCTCTTCCGCGACCTCGCGCAGTTCTACGCCAGGCCGGTGACCGAAAGCCTCGCGAGTCTGCCCGAGATGGCCGTCCAGTACACGGACTTCGCCCGCTGGCAGCGGCGGTGGCTGCGGGGAGAGGTCCTGGAAGAGCAACTTCGCTACTGGCGGGAGAAGCTGGAGGGGCTGCCCTCTCGGCTCGAGCTTCCGGCGGACCGGGCCCGGCCCGCCGCACAAAGCTACCGGGGCGCGAGGGTCTTTTTCGACCTTCCAGCCCCCCTGATCGCGGGCCTCCGGTCCCTCTCCGCAAGTGACGAAGCCAGCCTGTTCATGGCTCTTCTGGCGGCTTTCAAGGTCCTGCTCTCCAGATACGCGAGACAAGCCGACATCGCGGTCGGCGCGCCCATAGCCAACCGGAACCGGATCGAGACCGAGGGTCTCATCGGGTTTTTCGTCAACACCCTGGTCCTGCGGACCGACCTTTCGGGCGACCCGACCTTCCGGGAGCTCCTCGGCCGCGTCCGCGAGACGGCCCTCGGGGCCTACGGCCACCAGGACCTTCCCTTCGAGAAACTGGTGGAGGAACTCCAGCCCGAGCGAAGCCTCAGCCACCACCCGCTCTTCCAGGTGATGTTCGCCCTCCAGAACGCTCCAAGGAAGGCCCTGGCCCTGGAGGGCCTGGAGTGCCGGTCCCGGGCCACTGACACCGGGATCAGCCACTTCGACCTAAGTCTCCAGCTAGAGGAGCGGGACGGAGGTCTCCGAGGGTCGCTCATCTACAGCAGCGACCTCTTCGAGGAAGAGACGATCAAGCGGATGGCCGGCCACTTCCAGATCCTGCTCGAGGCCATCGTCTCCGACCCGGGCTGCCGCATTGGAGACCTCCCGCTCCTCACGGAAGACGAGCTTTCCACCTTTGACGTCTGGAACGACACCCAGGCCGTCTACCCCGAGGCCGGGTCCTTGCTCCACCGGCTCGTCGAAACTCAGGCGGAGCGGACCCCGGGCGCCATCGCGGTCGTCTCGGGCGAACGGCAGCTCACCTACCGGGAGCTCGACGAGAGAGCCGAGCGCCTGGCGGAGCGGCTCCGTGGGCTGGGGGTGGGTCCCGACGCGGTCGTGGGTCTTTGCCTTGAGCGCTCCCTCGAGATGGTCGTGGGGCAGCTCGGGGTCCTCAAGGCCGGCGGGGCCTACTTGCCCCTGGACCCGGACTACCCCTCCGAGCGCCTGGCCTTCATGATTGCGGATTCCGGGGCCCGGGCGGTCCTGACGGCCGGCCCGGCGGCCGGCAGCGTTCCGGCCTCCGGGCCTCCGGTGCTGAGGCTGGACGAGGAGTCTGAGCCGGCCGGGGATGCGCCCGTGGGCGGAACGGCCGTTCCGGGCCCCGTTACGGGTTCCGTTCCCGGCCCGGACAACCTGGCCTACGTCATCTACACGTCGGGTTCGACGGGGGAGCCCAAGGCGGTCATGGGCACCCACCGGGGGATTGTGAACCAGCTCTTGTGGCTGCAGGGAACCTACCCGCTCGGTCCGGGGGACCGCGTCCTGCAGAAGACGCCCTACAGTTTCGACGTCTCGCTCGCCGAGTCTTTCCAGGCCCTCATGTCCGGGGCCCGGCTGGTGATGGCCAGGCCAGGCGGGCACCGCGACCCGGCCTACCTGGCCCAAACCATCCGGGACCAAGCGGTCACCTTATTGCACTTCGTGCCCTCGATGCTGAGAGTGTTTCTGGAGGAGCCGGGGCTCGAGGAAGCCTGCCGGAGCGTCAGACGGGTCTTGTGCATGGGTGAGGCCCTGGCGCCGGAAGTGACGCGACGGTTCTACGAACGCTTGGGCGGGGCCACCCTCCACAACCTCTACGGTCCGGCCGAGGCCTCGGTGGACGTGACCTACTGGGATTGTCCCCAAGAGCCGGACCGCGACATCGTGCCTATCGGAAAGCCCATAGCCAACACGCGCGCGCACATCCTTGACCCCAACCTCCGGCCGGCGCCGGTGGGGGCGCCCGGGGAAATCCACCTGGGCGGGACCGCCCTCGGGCGGGGCTACCTGGGACGCCCGGACCTGACGGCCGAGCGGTTCGTGCCCGACCTTTTCGGCCCCCCCGGCGGTCGCCTCTACCGCACCGGAGACCTCGGGCGCTACCTGCCCGACGGGAACATCGAGTTCCTCGGCCGGATGGACCACCAGGTGAAACTCAGAGGTTTCCGGGTCGAACTGGGGGAGATAGAGTCGGTCCTTCGCCGCCACCCGGAGGTGAGGGACGCCGCGGTCATCGTCCGGGAGGACTCGCCCGGCGACCAGCGGCTCACGGCCTACGTCGTACCGGCCGGACCGTCCGCCGCCGGCGCCGCCCAGCCTCGCCCGGCGGGGGAACTGGCGGCCGAGTTGAGGTCGTTTCTGATCGGCAAGCTCCCGGAGTACATGGCGCCGTCGGCCTGGGTGTCCCTTGAGGCCCTGCCCCTGAACCGCAGCGGCAAGGTGGACCGGAAGGCCCTGCCCGCGCCGGAGGGGACGGGGCTGGAGCGCGCCCGGGAGTACGTGGCCCCAAGAACGCGCGAGGAGAGGGTCCTGGCCGACATCTGGAGCGAGGTCCTGGGCCGCGAACGGGTGGGAGTTAACGACAGTTTCTTCGAGCTAGGCGGACATTCGCTGCTCGCCGCCCGGGTTATCTCCAGAATCCGCCAGGCCTTCGGGGTCGAGGTTCCTCTGCGCCTGATGTTCGTGGAGCCCACGGTTGCCCACCTGGCCGAGGGCATCCGGTCCGAACTCGGCGACGAGCGCGCCGGGCCAGCGCTCGGCCGGACGGCCGCGGATGTGGAAGAGGCGCCGGTTCCGGCCGCCGAGAACGGGGGGCTCTCCTTCGCTCAGGAGCGGCTCTGGTTTCTGGACCAGTTCGCCCCCGGGACCCCGGCCTACAACCTCCCCCTGGTCCTGCGTTTGCGTGGCCGTCTCGACAGAAAGGCCCTTGAACTGGCCCTCGGGGAGATCGCTGGGCGGCATGAGGTTCTCAGAACGAGCTTCCCCCTGGTCGAAGATCGGCCGCGGCCACTTGTCGGCCCCGTTGTGACTCTAGTCATCGAACAGGTGGATCTGAGAACTCTCGAAAAGGATCGGCGCGAGGCGGAAATGTGGCGACTGGTCGGCGAGGAGGTCAGACGGCCCTTCGACCTGGCTCGCGGCCCGCTGCTTCGGCAAATCCTGGTCCAACTGGACGCTATCGATCACGTGCTGGTCCTGAACATGCACCACATTGTTTCGGATGGTTGGTCGCTGGGTGTCCTGCTCGGAGAACTCCTGGCTCTTTACGACGCCTTCACCGCCGGGAAACCCTCGCCCCTTCCGGAGTTGCCCGTCCAGTACGCGGACGTGTCCGGGAGGCAGCGGCAGCGGCTTAAGGGCGAGGTTCTGGAAAAGCACATTGAGCACTGGAAGGGCCGCCTCGGTGGCGGCCTTCCCGTCTTGAGACTGCCGAGCGATCGACCTCTTTCGGCCTCGCCGACACTGGCGGGCGCCACGCTACGCTTCCGAATCCCGCTCCAATTGGCGGAGGCCCTGAGAGGGCTCAGTCGCCGGGAGGGCGCGAGTCTGTTCATGACCCTCGCGGCCGCGTTCAAGGTCCTCCTTCACCGGTATACCGGGCAGGAGGACATCGTCATCGGCACGCCGGTAGCCAGTCGCGACCGGAGCGACACGGAGGCCCTCATCGGCTTCCTGGTCAACACCCTGACCCTAAGAACCGATCTTTCGGGAAACCCGACCTTCCGCGAACTCCTGGGACGGTTCAAGGAGGTTGCCCTGGAAGCCTACGATCACCGAGACCTCCCCTTTGAGGTTCTCATCCAGGCCCTCCGACCCGAGAGAGATCCCAGCCGCCCACCTCTGTTCCAGGTCATGTTCGTCCTTCAACCGGAGTTGTCCCGGCGGGCCACGCTACCCGGACTCGAAGTCGAGGTACTGGAGGTCTCCACCGGCACCGCGAAATATGACCTTACGATGGTCCTCTCCGACCAGAGGTCCGAGATGACGGGGTACCTTGAGTACAGCACCGGCCTCTTCACCCCGGGGACGGCCGCCCGGATAGTTTCCCATTTTGTCACCCTGCTTTCGGGCATCGCGGCCGACCCCGGCCGCCGCATCTCCGAGCTTCCTCTCTTGACCGAGGCGGAGCGCTGGAAGCTCTTGGTGGACTGGAACGCCACGACCCGCGCCTTTCCCGAGGGTCGCTGCGTCCACGAACTCTTCGAGGACCAGGCCCGACGCACGCCCGACGCCGAGGCCGTCAGCTTCGGGGGGCAGTCCCTGACATACGGGGAACTCGACCGGCGGGCCGAACGTCTCGCGGAACGCCTGCGGACTCTCGGCGTCGGGCCGGAGACCATTGTGGCCGTCCGCCTCGAGCGGAGTCTTCACCTCGTTCCGGGGCTTCTCGGGGTCTGGAAGGCCGGGGGAGCTTACGCGCCCATCGATCCCGCCCACCCGAAAGAGAGGGTCGAGTTCATCCTCAAGGACATCGGGACCCCCGTCTTCCTCGTCCAGGGCCATCCTGATCCAGTTGCCGCTGACCGGATCGAGACCGCGGCCGCGATCGTGGACCTGGACCTCTTCTTCGGCGGCCCGGAAGGCCGGGGAGAGGCCGAGGGTGGGGCCGAGGGTGGGGCCGAGCCGAGGTCGCCGGGAAGCGAGGCGGCGTCGCCGGGCAGCGAGCCGGGAGCTCCGGGTCGCCTTGGGCGAGCGGAACGGACCCTCGCCGGCAACCTCGCCTACGTCATCTACACCTCAGGCTCAACGGGTCGGCCCAAGGGGGTTATGGTCGACCACCGGAACCTTCTGAACCTTGTCTTCTGGCATTGCCGGGCTTTCGAGATCACCCCGGTTGATCGAGCCTCGCAATTGGCCGGACTGGGGTTCGATGCCGCTGTCTGGGAGATATGGCCCTACCTCGTGGCCGGGGCGAGCGTTCACCTGGTCGAGGCCGGCGAAACGCGGCAATCGCCTGAGGCCATGCGAGATTGGCTCCTGGCCAAGGCGATTACGGTGGCCTTCCTTCCCACGCCTCTGGCCGAGGGTGTTCTCAGAATCGAATGGCCGCCCGGGACAACTCTTAGGCTTCTGCTGACGGGTGGCGACAGGCTTCATGGTCACCCGCCGGCGACCCTGCCTTTCGACGTAGTCAACAACTACGGTCCGACCGAGAACACGGTGGTGACAACCTCCGGTATGGCGCCGGCCCGAGAGGCGCCGGCCCGGGAGGCGGCCCGAGGGGAGGCGGCCCGAGGGGAGGGAGAGGTAGCCCCTCACATCGGCCGGCCCGTGGCGAACAACCGGGTCTATCTCCTTGACTCTAGACTGGAGCCCGTCCCGGTCGGGGTGCCGGGCGAACTCTGTATCGCGGGAGAGAGCCTGAGCCGGGGCTACCTCTCCAGGCCGGACCTCACCGCGGAGGTTTTCGGGCCCGATCCGTTCGCCCAGACACCGGGGGCCCGGCTCTACCGAAGCGGCGACCTGGCTCGGCGTCTGCCGGATGGAAACATCGACTTCCTGGGACGCCTCGATCACCAGGTGAAGATCCGGGGATTCCGGATCGAACTCGGGGAGATCGAGACGGCCCTGAGCCGGCACCCGGCGGTGCGGGAGGCCGCGGTGGTGGCGCGGGAGGTCTTGTCGGGAGACCGGCCCGGGGACAAGCGCCTGGCGGCCTACGTGGTCGCCTCGGGGTCTCCGTCGCCCACGGCGCGAGAGCTTCGCGCCTTCCTGGAAGAGACCTTGCCGGCTTGGATGATCCCCTCGGCCTTCGTCTTGATGGAGGCCCTGCCCCTGAGCCCCAACGGCAAGGTCGACCGTGCGGCCCTGCCGGGGCCCGACTACGAGAGCCTTGGATCCGCGACCGGCTACGAGGCGCCGCGGACGCCCACTGAACAACTCTTGGCCGAGATATGGGCCGAGGTCCTGGGTCACGAGCGGGTCGGTGTCAAGGACAGCTTCTTCGATCTAGGGGGTCACTCGCTGCTCGCGACCCAGGTTGTATCGAGGGTGCGGCGGGTGTTCGGAGTGGAGGTCCCGCTACGCGAGCTATTCGCGTCGCCCACGGTTGCCGGTCTGGCCGACAGGGTGGGAGTGGCGCGAGCGGCGGACGGCGGCCGGGACGAGCCGGCTATCGCGCCGCATTCCGTCGAGATCTTGCGACGGGCCGTCGGTGAGGAAAGGACAGAACTATCCTTTGCCCAGGAACGGCTCTGGTTTCTGGACCAGTTCGAATCCGGGCGGCCGTGGTACAATATCCCCCTGGCTGTCCGCCTCAAAGGCCGGCTGAATGAAGCCGCTCTCAGGTTGAGCCTGGGTGAAGTGATCAGACGTCACGAAACGCTGCGAACGACCTTGCCGGTGGTCGATGACCGGCCCACCCAGACGATCTCTCCGCCCGGCCCCCTGGTCATGCGGCGAGTCGACCTTGATCGCCTTCCGGAAGATGAGCGGGAGGGGGAACTGCGCCGGCTTCTGGCCGAGGAAGCCACGAGGCCCTTCGATCTCGCCCGGGGACCGCTCCTCCGGGCCAGCCTCTTCCGGCTTGGGCGGCCTGAACCTTCCGGGAACGGTTCCGGTTGGGAGGAGCACGTTCTCCTTCTAAACATGCACCACATCATCTCCGACGGCTGGTCCATCGGGGTTCTGGCCGGAGAGATCGGCCTTCTCTACTCGGCTTTCCAAGCCGGCAAGCCGTCGCCGCTTCCCGACCTTCCCATTCAGTACGCGGACTTTGCCGCCTGGCAGCGTCGCTGGCTCCGGGGCGAGGTCTTGGAGAGCCAACTGGGTTACTGGAGGAAGAAGCTCAGCGGGCTCTCGACGCTCGCTCTTCCCACCGACAAGCCCCGTTCAGCGACCCAGGATTTCCGCGGGAAGACCTGTCTGCTTGACCTGCCCGACTCGCTGGCGGACAGCCTTCGGCAGCTTGGCCGTCGGGAAGGGTCAAGCCTGTTCATGACCCTCTTGGCGGCCTTCAAGGTTCTGCTCTCCAGGTACACGGGGCAGGCCGACATCGCGGTTGGGGCGCCCATAGCCAACCGGAACCGGGCCGAGACCGAGGCTCTCATCGGCCTCTTCGTCAACACTCTGGTTTTGCGGACCGACCTTGCGGACAACCCATCCTTCCGGGAGATCCTGGCCCGCGTCCGCGAGACGGCCCTCGGGGCCTACGGCCATCAGGACCTTCCCTTTGAGAAGCTGGTGGGGGAACTCCAGCCCGAGCGAAGCCTCAGCCACCACCCGCTCTTCCAGGTGATGTTCGGCCTGCAAAACGCCCCCCGCCAGGCTCTGGCCCTTGAAGGCTTGGAGGCCGAAAGCTTCGCTGCCGACACCGGGGTTAGTCTCTTCGACCTGAACCTTCAGCTCGAGGAACGCGACGGGGGCCTCCGGGGCGCCCTCATCTACAGCAGCGATCTCTTCGAGGAGGAGACGGTCAAGCGGACGGCCGGCCACTTCCGGGTCCTGCTCGAGGCCATCGTCTCCGACCCGGACCGGCGGATCGGGGACCTCCCGCTCCTTACGGAAGACGAGCTTTCCATCTTTAGGATCTGGAACGACACCCAGACCGTTTACCCCGAGGCTGAGTTCCCTCTCCACCGGTTGGTTGAAGCCCAGGTCGGGCGGACGCCGGACGCCGTGGCGGTAGTCTCGGACGATCTGGCGCCCGGCTGCTGGGAGATGACCTATCGGGAGCTGGACGAAAGAGCCGGACGGCTGGCCGAGAGACTCCGTGAACTGGGGGTGGGTCCCGACGCGGTCGTGGGTCTGTGCCTTGAGCGGTCCCTGGAGATGGTCGTGGCGCTACTCGGGGTTCTCAAGGCCGGCGGGGCCTACCTGCCCCTGGACCCGGACTACCCGTCCGAGCGCCTGGCCTTCATGATCCGGGATTCCGGGGCCCGGGCGGTCCTTGTGACCGGCCGGACGGCCGAAAGCGTGCCGGCCGACGGGCCGCCGGCGCTGAGGTTGGACGAGGCCGGGTCGGAGGACGAGGCCGGGTCGGAGGACGAGGCCGGGTCGGTCGGCGGGCCGGCCGTAGCCAAGCGTCCGGCTGCGGGCGAGGCGGCCGACCCCGGTCCGGACAACCTGGCCTACGTCATCTACACCTCGGGCTCGACGGGGAAACCCAAGGCGGCCATGGGCACCCACCGGGGCATTGTGAACCAGCTCCTATGGCTTCAGGCGACCTACCCACTCGGCCCCGAGGACCGCGTTCTACAGAAGACACCCTACAGTTTCGACGTCTCGCTCCTGGAGTTTTTCCAGACCCTGATGTCCGGGGCCCGGCTGGTGATGGCCAGGCCCGACGGGCACCGTGACCCGGCCTACCTGGTCCGGACCATCCGGGACCAGGCCGTGACCCTGCTGCACTTCGTGCCCTCGATGCTGAGGGTCTTTCTGGAGGAGGCGGGGGTGGAGGAAGCCGGTCGGAGCCTGAGGAGGGTCATCAGCATCGGCGAAGCCCTGCCGCCGGAAGTGGTTCGGCGGTTTGCCGAGCGCCTGGGCGGGGCCACCCTTCACAACCTTTACGGTCCGGCCGAGGCTTCGGTGGACGTGACGTGCTGGGACTGCCCCGGAGAGCCCGGTCTGGACGCCGGGCCGCGCGGCATCGTGCCTATTGGAAAACCCGTGGCCAACACAAGCCTGCACATCCTGGACCCAAGCCTCCGGCCGACGCCGGTGGGGGTACCAGGAGAGATCCACATTGGCGGGACCGCCGTCGGGCGGGGCTACCTGGGCCGCCCGGACCTGACGGCCGAACGCTTCCTGCCCGACCCCTTCGGCCCGGCGCCCGGCGGCCGCCTCTATCGCACCGGCGACCTCGGGCGCTACCTGTCCGACGGGAACATCGAGTTCCTGGGCCGGATGGACCACCAGGTGAAGCTCAGGGGTTTCCGGGTCGAACTCGGGGAGATAGAGTCGGTCCTTCGCCAGCACCCGGAGGTCCGCGACGCGGCGGTCATCGTCCGGGAGGACACGCCTGGCGACCAGCGGCTCACGGCCTACGTCGTACCGGTCGGACCGTCCGCGCCAGCCCCACCCCGCGCGGAGGGGGAACTCGAAGCCGCCCCACCCCGCGCTGAGGGGGAACTGCCGGCCGAACTGAGGTCGTTTCTGTCCGGCAAACTCCCGGAGTACATGACGCCGTCGGCCTGGGTATCCCTCCCGGCCCTGCCCCTGAACCGTAGCGGCAAGGTGGACCGGAAGGCCCTGCCCGCGCCGGAGGGGAGCGGTCTCAAGCCGGCCGAGGCCTACCTGGCCCCCCGCACACCTGTCGAGGAGACCATCGCCGGAATCTGGGCCGAGCTCCTGGGCCGTGATCGGGTGGGGGTCAACGACAGTTTCTTCGAGTTGGGCGGACACTCACTCCTGGCCACCCGCGTCGTCTCTCGCATTCGATCCAAGCTTGGAGTAGAGATTTCGGTACGGGTGGTCTTCGAGAGGCCGACCGTGTTCGGTCTATCCCTGGTGGCTGAGAGGCTGCGCGAGGACGGGACCGCCTCGAAGGCGAGTTCAAGCACCGGATCGCCCGCGAGTGCGGCCGACCTCGGAGACAGGCTTACTGAGCTCTCTTTCGCTCAGGAACGGCTCTGGTTCATTGACCGGTTCGAGCCGGGTGGGGCCACCTACAATGTTTCGGTGGCCGTGCGCATGAAGGGCCCGCTTGACGAAGAGGTTCTCGAGAAGAGCCTTGGGGAAATCGTCCGGCGGCATGAGATCCTGCGAACGACGTTTCCCGTGGTCGACGGCCGGCCAGTGCAATTGATTCACTCGGTCGAGCCTCTAGTCCTCCGGCGCCGCGACATCACTTCCCTGGCGGAGGGAAGGCGAGAGGAGGTGCTGCGAGCCGAACTCGCCGAAGAGGCCCGACGCCCCTTTGACCTGGCTCGCGAACCCCTCTTTAGAGCCACTGTCTTCAGGCTGGCTCGGGACGAACGTTTTCTGGTTCTCAACATGCATCACATCGTAACCGACGGATGGTCCCTGGGCATCATTGCCCGCGAACTCTCCCTCCTCTACGCCGCCTTTGCCGCCGGTGAGCCGTCGCCCCTTCCGAACCCCCCTCTCCAGTATGCCGATTTCGCCCGCTGGCAGCGACGCTGGCTCCGAGACAAGGTTCTGGAGAGCCAGCTCGCTTACTGGAGGGAGCGGCTTGCCGGTGGACTTCCGGTGCTTGATCTTCCCACGGACCGGCCACGCCCTCCGGCGCGGACCTTCCGGGGGGCGGGCCAATCGTTTCGCCTCCCGTCCGAGTTGGCGAAGGGACTGCGTGAGATCAGCCGGCGCGCGGGGGCGAGCCTCTTCATGACCCTCCTGGCCGCCTTCGACACCCTCCTCTCCAGGTTTACCGGTCAATCTGACATCATTGTGGGAACGCCCATAGCCAACCGCAACCGGGCCGAAATCGAAGACCTTGTCGGCTTCTTCGTCAACAGTCTGGTTCTCCGGACCGATCTCTCCGACGACCCGACCTTCCGGGAACTGCTCGGGCGGGTTCAAGACGTTACCCTGGGGGCCTATGACCATCAGGACCTGCCGTTTGAGCTTCTTGTGGAGGCCCTCCAGACAACCCGTGACCTGAGCCGGCCGCCGCTCTTCCAGGTGATGTTCGTCCTGCAGAACGCCCCGGGAAAGCTCAGCCTGCCCGGGATAGAGGTGACACCGCTTCACCTCCCAACCGAAACGGCCAAGTTTGACCTCACCCTCGGTATGGCCGAGCGTGGCCTGGATCTGGAAGGGCAGTTGGAGTACAACACCGACCTTTTCGATCCGGGGACGGCCGCCCGCATGGTTTCCCAGTTTGAGACGTTGTTGGCCGCGGTGGTTGCGAACCCCGATCTTCGCCTCACGGAGTTCCCTCTCCTGACCGAGGCGGAGCGTCGAGAACTCCTGGTGGATTGGAACGCCACAGCCCACGCCTATCCGGACGATCGCTGTGTCCACGAGCTTTTCGAGGAGCAGGCCCGGGAGAGGCCGGAGACCGTGGCCGTGGTCTTTGAGGACGAGAGCCTGACCTACCGGGAACTCGACCTTCGGGCCGATCGGCTGGCCGCGCGTCTTCGCCGGCTGGGGGTGGGACCGGATGTTCTGGTGGGGCTGGCCCTGGAACGCTCGGTCGAGATGGTGGTGGGGCTTCTAGGCATTCTCAAGGCCGGTGGGGCCTACGTGCCCATCGACCCGGACTACCCGGCGGACCGCCTCTCCTTCATGCTGGATGACACCCAGGCCCCGGTGCTTTTGACCCAGGAACACCTCCTCGACCGGCTGGCCGGGCTCGACGAGAAAACGCGGGTCATCTGTCTTGACCGCGGGGGTGAGCTTGAGACCGGCGACGCCGGCGACGGTGGCGCCGCGGGGGCGGTGGGCGCCGCGGGGGCGGCGGGGGCCGCGGGGGCGGCCTCATCGTTCGCGGAAGTTCAGGGGCCCGGGGTAACTCCGGACAATCTTTGCTACGTGATCTACACCTCCGGTTCGACGGGGCGGCCGAAGGGTGTGGCCGTGCCGCACCGGGCCGTGGTCCGCCTGGTCAAGGGCGCCGACTACGCCGTTCTGGACGGCGACGAGGTCTTCCTGGGCCTAGCCCCGGTATCCTTCGACGCCTCGACTCTCGAACTCTGGGGGCCTCTCCTCAACGGTGGCCGCCTGGCCCTAATGCCACCGGGCGTCCCGTCCCTGGAGGAGATCGGCGAGTTCATCCGACGCCGGGGCGTGACAACCGCCTGGCTAACGGCGGGTCTCTTCAACCTCATGGTCGACGGGCACGCCGCTTCCCTGAAGGGACTCCGGCAGCTTCTCTTCGGCGGAGACACGGCTTCCGTCCACCACGTGCGGAAGGCCCTGAAGGAACTCCCGGACTGCCGGCTCATCAACGGCTACGGGCCTACGGAGAACACCACCTTCACCGCCTGCTGTCAGGTCGCCGGGCTACGAGAAGACGTCCTGAAAGAGAATGTCCACTCCATCCCTATCGGTCGTCCGATCAGCAACACCACGGCCTACATTCTCGACTCCCGCCTGCGGCCGACGCCCGTCGGGGTTCGCGGAGAACTATACACCGGTGGCGACGGGCTGGCGCGAGGCTACCACGGTCGCCCGGACCTGACCGCCGAACGCTTCGTGCCCGACCCCTTCGGCGCGCTACTCGGGAAGTCTGGGGCGCGGCTGTACCGGACGGGGGACCTGGGTCGGTATCTGCCGGGCGGGGCCATCGAGTTCCTGGGACGGTTCGACAACCAGGTGAAAATCCGGGGGTACCGGGTGGAACTCGGCGAGATCGAGGCGGCCTTGAGCCGGCACCCGGCGGTGCGGGAGGTTGCGGTCGCGGCGCGGGAGGTCGCGGGCGTGGCGCGGGAGGTTGCGGCGGGTGGAGACAAGCGCCTGGCGGCCTATGTCGTCACCTCCGGGTCGCCTCCCCCCACGGCGCGGGACCTTCGCGCCTTCTTGGGTGAGACCCTGCCCGACTGGATGATCCCCTCAGCCTTCGTCTTTCTGGAGGCCCTGCCCCTCAGCCCCAACGGCAAGGTCGACCGCGCCGCTCTGCCGGCGCCCGAAGCCACCGCGACGGACGATGTCGCGGGTGGCCTGCCGCCAAGAGACGAACTGGAGTGCCGGTTGGTCGAAATCTGGGAGGAGGTCCTGGGGAGGAGACCCATCGGGGTCCGGGACAACTTCTTTGAGGCTGGCGGACACTCCCTGGCGGCCGTGAGAATGGTGGATCAGGTCGAGAAAGTGATCGGGGGCCGGCTCCCGGTGGCCGCGGTGTTCAGGGAGCCCACGGTTGAGCATCTGGCCGGCCTTCTTCGGGAGGAGCGACGGGGGCAAGCCTACTCTCCCATCGCCGGTCTCCGCCTCCGCGGCGCCAAGGCGCCGATCTTCTGCGTCCACGCCGCCGGCGGCCTCGTCTTCTACTACTCCGACCTTGTTCGGCGCTTGGGTCCAGACCAGCCTGTCTACGGGCTCCAGTCGCGGGGCCTCGACGGAGACGAGGAACCGTTCGAGAGCCTTGAGGCCATGGCCTCGGAATACGTGAAGGCCATCCGAAGCGTCCAGCCAAAGGGTCCTTACCACCTCGTCGGGTACTGCATGGGCGGCCTCATCGTTTTTGAAATGGACCGGCAGTTGCGTGAGCAGGGACAGGCGCCGGGACTGCTGGCTCTCATCGACACCTCGGTTCCGCCCAAAGGCTCGCAACCTCCCGAGGAGCCGGGCTGGGTTGTTTTCTTCTGGGAGCTGGTCAACCGCGGATTAGAGCCCCTCTCCCTCCGGGCCGAACTGGAGGGCATGGAACCCGGTCCGCGCCTGGGCCGGTTGATGGAGCGGGCCCGGTCGGCCGGCGTACTCCCGCCGGGCGTGTCCGACTTGGGGAGGTTTGAGCGTTGGCTCAAGCTCTACCGAGCCAACCTCCGCGCTTACGTCTCCTACCGGCCGGGCCCCTACGACGGTCGCCTCGTCCTGTTTAGGGCCGCCGAAGGCCCGCGGGGGGCGCCACCGGATCTTGGCTGGGGCGATATCGCCGGCTCGGGTCTCAGGGTGCTGACCGTACCCGGAGACCACTTTTCGATGATGGCCGAGCCCAACGTGGCCGTGCTGGCCGCGGAACTCGGCCGGGCCCTGGACAACGGGTGAAGGAGGACGACCATGACTGACAGTCCAAGATGCGCCCACACCCTCTTTGAGGAGCGGGCCCGTCGCTTTCCGGAGAGCTTGGCCCTGGTATCCGGGAGGGAGCGGCTCGGCTACGGAGAGGTCAATCGGCTGGCCAACCAGGTCGCCCACTACCTGCGCCGCCTGGGAGTGGGGCCGGAGACGCTGGTGGCCGTCTGCCAGAGGCGGTCGGTAGACATGGTTGTCGCTGTCCTTGGGGTCCTCAAGGCGGGCGGGGCCTACGTTCCCCTCGATCCCGCCTACCCGCGGGAGCGCCTGCGGCTCATCCTGGAGGACACGAAAGCTCCGATCCTCCTCACCCGAGAAGACCTGCTGGAGCGCCTACCGGAGGTGGGTCCACCCGAGACGCACCCGCCGGAGACGCACCCGCCGGAGACGCGTCCACCCGGGTCCGGCGGGGAAGCGGCCCGGGTTGTATGTCTGGACCGGGATCGGCCGGTCATCGGCCGGGAGAGCGCAGAGAATCCGATCTCCGGGGTTGGTCCAGGGAATCTGGCTTACGTGATCTACACCTCCGGCTCGACCGGCCGGCCCAAGGGCGTTCTGGTCGAGCACCGCGGGCTGGCCAACCTGGCCGAGGCTCAAATCGAGGTCTTCGGGCGGGGTCCGGGCGACCGCATCCTGCAATTCTCCTCCCTGTGTTTTGACGCTTCGATCTTTGAATTCTTAATGGCCTGGCGAGCGGGAGCGGCCCTCTACCTTGGGACGAGCGACCAGGTTATGGCCGGTTCGGCTCTGGCGGAGATGCTGCATGACAACGCCATCACCGCTCTGACCATCCCTCCTTCCGTCCTGTCCGGCGTGCCCGAGGGGGAGTTCCCGGCTCTGGAGACGGTCATTGTCGCCGGCGAGGCCTGTCCGCCGGAGGTGGCCCGGCGCTGGTCGGCCGGTCGACGCTTCTTCAACGCCTACGGACCGACGGAGATAACCGTCTGGGCCACGGTCGCCGAGTGCGCGGCCGGCGTCACGCGGCCACCCATCGGCCGTCCTATCGCCAACGTTCAGACCTACCTCCTAGACCCCGACCTCCGCCCCGTCGAGCCGGGGCAGCCAGGTGAGCTGTACGTCGGCGGGGTGGGTGTGGCCAGAGGCTACCTCGACCGTCCCGACCTTACCGCGGAGAGGTTTCTCCCCGATCCCTTCGGCGGAGGGTCCGGGTCCGGAAACCGGATCTACCGGACCGGCGACCTCGCCCGGCGCCTGGACAGCGGGGATCTTGAATTCCTCGGACGGGTGGACCACCAGGTCAAGATCCGGGGTTTCCGGGTGGAGCCCGGGGAAATAGAAGCGGCCCTCTGGCGCCATCCCGGCCTGGAAACGGCGGTGGTGGACGCCCGCCAGGACGGGTCCGGCCCAAAGCGGCTGGTGGCCTATGTGGTCCCGGTCGCCGGCCAGGGTCCCTCGGTCGCCGAACTCCGGGCCTTCCTCAAGGAGAGCCTGCCCGACCACATGGTCCCGGCCGCCTTCGTGACCCTGGAGGCCCTGCCGCTCCTGCCCAATGGGAAAGTTGACCGTCGATCTCTCCCGGCCCCGGAGGCGGTCCGCCCCGATCTCGACCAGCCCTACGCGGCCCCTCGGACCATCGTCGAGGAACTCCTGGCCGGAATCTGGGCCGAGGTCTTGGGGCTCGACCGGGTGGGGATCGGTGACGATCTGTTCACCCTCGGCGGCGACTCCCTCCTCGCCACGCAGATAGCCGCCCGCGTCCGCGGGCGCCTCCATCTCGATCTGCCGCTTGGGGCCATTTTCGCCGCCCCTACGGTCGCCGGCCAGGCCGCTCTCATCGAGGCGGGCGGGGTGGCCCGGCAAGCGAAGTTTCCGCCCCTCAGGCCGCGCCCCCGGGACGGTCAGGGGCTTCCTCTTTCGTACTCGCAGGAGAGGGTCTGGTTTCTCCAGCAGCTCCAGCCGGGAAACTTGTCCTACAACGCCCAGGCGACGATTGCCTTCGAGGGCCGCCTGGACGTAGCCGTCTTGGAACGGGCCCTAACCGAGATCATCCGTCGCCACGAGATCTTCCGGACAACGTTTCCGGAGCGAGGTGGCCGGCCCATTCAGGAGGTCCAGAGGCCCTGGGAGGTGACCCTCCCGGTGACCGATATTCAGTCCCTGCCCCCGGCCACCCGCCGGCTGGAACTCGATCGCCTCGTTGAGGAGGCCATTCGCTGTCCGTTCGACCTTGACCGCCTGCCGCTCGTCCGGTGGCGCCTGGCGCGGGTCGGACCGGAGGAACACGTGATGATCCACTCCGAGCACCACCTCCTTCACGACGGCTGGTCCTTCGGCGTGCTCCTGCGGGAGATGAAGACGCTCTACGAGGCTTTCCTGGCCGGTGAGCCGTCGCCCCTTCCGGAACTGGAGGTTCAGTTCGCCGACTACGCCATCTGGCAGAGAGAATGGGCCGAGAGCGGGATCGTTACACCCCAGTTGGAATACTGGAAGAGGCAACTCGCCGGGGCCCCTCCGGTCCTGGAGCTTCCCACCGACCGCCCGCGTCCGGCCGCCCAGAGTTTCCGAGGGTCGGCCCTGCGCCAGGAGCTGCCGGAGTCTTTGTCCAGGTCGCTGGCCCTTCTGGCCCGCCGGGAGGGCGCGACTCTTTACATGACCCTCCTGACCGCCTTCGCCGGTCTCCTTCACCGCTACACCCGACAGGAGGATTTCTGCCTCGGGGCCGGGCTGGCCAACCGACGGTGGCGGGAAATGGAGAACGTAATCGGCATGGTCATCAACACCGTGGCCCTGCGTTTTGGCCTGCAAGGAAACCCAAGCTTCCGCGAGTTGCTGGGGCAGGTGCGTCGGGTGACCCTGGAGGCCTACGAAAACCAGGATCTTCCCTTCGACAGGGTTGTCGAGACTCTCCGCCCGGAGCGGAGCCTCAGCCATCTGCCCATCTACCAGGTCGCCTTCGCCTTCCACGACTCTCCAATGCCGGAGTTTGAACTGCCGGGAGCGACCATGCGGATCACCGAGGCCCTCAACAACGGTTCGGCCAAGTTCGACCTCAGCGTCGTCGGCATTCCGCGATGCGAGCGGCAGTCGGCTGTTGCCCGGGCGGCCGGCGCCGAGCGGATCACCCTGGTCTGGGAGTACAGTGCCGACCTCTTTGACAAAGCCACCATTGAGCGCCTGGCCGCTCACTACGAAAGGCTCCTCGAAGCGGTAGCCGCCGACCCGGCCCGGCCGCTGGCGGAAGTGGATCTGGTGACCGAGGCCGAGGGGGTCCGGCTTCTCTCGGACTGGAACGCGACCGGGGCCTGGTACCCGCGGGAGTCCACGGTTCACGAACTCGTGGAGGAGCAGGCCCGGCGAACACCCGAGGCCGAAGCGGTCCTTTTTGAGGGGCGGTCCCTCACCTACCGGGAACTCGACCGCCGGGCCGGGATGCTCGCGGAACGCCTGCGAGCCCTGGGGGTGGGAGCGGAAACGGTGGTTGCCGTGATGGCCGAGCGCGGTCTCGATCTCATCCCGGCCCTCCTGGCCGTCCTCAAGGCCGGGGGCGCCTACCTGCCGCTGGATCCCACCTACCCCAAAGAGAGGCTGGGGTTCATGCTCAAGGACGCCGGGGCGATGACGATTTTGACCCAGGGGAGTCTCCTGGGACGCCTGCCGGAGACCTCAGCCACGGCTATCGACCTGGAACTCTTCTGGGGCCGGCCCGAAGAGGCCGCGGGCTCAGGCGAAGCCATCCCCGGCGCGGAGCGGGGGCCCTCCGGCGGCGCAAAGAGGCCCGGCCCAGCCGCGGCCGGCGGCGCCACGCCCGACGCCCTGCCCGGCAACCTGGCCTACGTCGTATACACCTCCGGTTCCACCGGCCAGCCCAAGGGGGTCATGGTCGACCACCGCAGCCTCCTTAACCTTGTCTTCTGGCACAAGACAGCCTTCAACGTCGGACCGGGCGACCGCGCCTCCCAGGTGGCCGGGCTGGGCTTCGACGCTTCCGTCTGGGAAATCTGGCCCTACCTCGTCGCGGGGGCCGGCGTGCGCCTGATCGAGGACGACGAGACGCGGGTATCGCCCGAGGCCGTTCGCGACTGGCTTGTGGACCAGGGTATCACCATCTCGTTCCTCCCGACACCGCTCGCCGAGGCCGTCCTCGGGCTCCCGTGGCCGTCCGGGACGGCCTTGAGGTTCCTTCTGACGGGCGGCGACAGGCTTCACATCTACCCTCCGGAGACCCTGCCCTTTGCTCTGGTAAACAACTATGGCCCCACGGAAAACACCGTGGTCACCACCTCCGGGACGGTGGGCGCCCGGGAGGGGGGAGGGGTAGCCCCTTCCATCGGCCGCCCCGTGGCCAACAACCGAATCTACATTCTCGACTCCGCCCTCCGGCCCGTGCCGGTCGGAGTGCCGGGGGAACTCTGTGTCGCCGGGGAGAGCCTGAGCCGGGGTTACCTGTCACGGCCCGACCTCACGGCGGAGGTCTTCGTCCCCGACCCGTTCGCCGCCAGGCCGGGGGAGCGTCTCTTCCGGACCGGCGACCTGGCCAGGCGCCTTTCCGACGGCAGGATCGAGTTCCTCGGCCGGTTGGATCACCAAGTGAAGATACGGGGCTTCCGGGTGGAACTGGGTGAGATCGAGACTACCCTCCTGGGCCATGCATCGATTAGGGAGGCGGCGGTCACGGCCCCAGACGATGGCCCGCGGGGTGCGCGGCGCCTGGTGGCCTACGTGGCGCCGGCGCCGGGGCGGGAAGTCCGACCGGAGGAACTCAGATCCTTCCTGGGTGGAAGGCTCCCCGAGCCCATGATCCCGGCGGTTTTCGTCGTAATGGAGGCCCTGCCCGTTGATCCTAGTGGCAAGGTAGACCGTCGGGCTCTTCCCGCTCCCAGGAGCGAGGTGGAAGGGGGCGGAGGCTACCAAGGTCCGCGCACTCCCATCGAGGAGAGGCTCGTCGCCATATGGCGGGAGGTTCTCGGTCTCGACCGGGTTGGGGTGACCGACAATTTCTTCACCCTCGGGGGTCACTCGCTCATCGCCACTCGGATCGTGTCGCGGGTACGCGAGAGCTTCAAGCTTGAGGTGCCCTTGCGCAGCCTGTTCGTCACACCGACAATCGGGGGACTGGCCGAGACCCTCGAGAATCTGCTGCTGGAAGGAGCGGACCAGACCGAAATGGCCCGCCTCCTTGATGAAGTGGAGAAGCTTACTTAGCCTCAGGCCCGGGCTGGTTCGCCGGACCGGACCGGGCTGCTAGTCTGGCCGGTTCGCTAGTCCGGGTCGGTGCCCCCGGCGATGTCACGCGACGCCGACGCTTGGGCGGCGGCCACCCGGTCCGCGGCCAGACTTTCGAGAAAGTCTCGGTCCTCGACCTTGAGAAGGTAGGGGTTGAGGAGTTGGGCGACGCAGAAGACCGCCAACACCCCGCCAAGAATGGCTATGAAAACCCCGGGGTTGAGCACACCCGCGACCCCTCCGGCCACGGCGGTTCCGAGCGGAACAGTGCACTGGGCGATAACCCGGCGGACGGAGAAAACCCGTCCCTGGAGCTCGGGCGGGGTTTGGGTCTGCCAGATGGTCTGGGAGTGGGCGTTCATCATCGGGCCCATCGCGGCCAGCACGAAGCCCATGGCCGCGGTCAAGTATAGAAGCGGGGAGAGGCCGAAGGCCACCAGCGCCAGGCCCATGATAATCAGGGGCACGACCACGCCATAGACCCGCCGCTGCTTGAGACCTCCCCAGGTGGAGATGATCACTCCGCCGGCCACTCCGCCGGCCGAAACCACCGTGCTGAGCAGGGCCAGAGCCGTCTCGTAGCTGAAGCCCCGGGCCGTCCAGTCCAGAGCTAGGTTGAGCTTGACCAGAAGAGGCTGGATGATCCCGACGGGGGAGATGGCGAAGTTGGCCACGGTGAAGGTTCCCAGAAGCCACAGAAGTGGGCGGCGATGCCAGATGTAGAGCGCGCCCTCCTTGATGTCGGCCCAGAGGGTCTTGCGTTGGCGTCCCGCTGTGGCGGCCCCATCCTGATCGGCCCGCCGGGGGGAGGGAATGCTTAGGAAGAAGATGACGCAGGCGGCGACGAAGAAAGTAAGGGCATCCAGGGCCATGGCCAGGGGGATGCCGGTTACCATCCCGGCGAGAGCCTCCCCGAGACCCCCGTGGATGACGCCCCGCTTGGCCAGGGCCGGCAAGGAGATAAGGATGGCGGCCACGGCGGGGGAGAGGATGCCACCCAGGGCCCACATGGTCTGCATCATCCCGTTGGCCCGGGGGAGTAGGTTCTTGGGGACGATCATCACGTAGGAAGCGTCAAAGGCTGAACCGTGGAAGGACATGACGGCCGCGAAGAGGACCGTGATGCTGATGAGCATCCACAGTTCCAGGGCGCCCGTCAGAAGCAGGGTCATGAGCGTAAGGCTGAGACAGCCGTTGATGAGGTCGGCGGTGAGCATGATCTTCCGGCGGTCGTGGCGGTCGGTCCAGGCCCCGGCGATCGGGGCGAGAAAGACGTTGGGGAGGGCGAAGGCCAGACCGGTGGCCGCCAGAGCGGCGGCGAGCAGCGGTTGCTGCCCCGGGGCGGCGAACTTGACGGTTGTTAGCCAAATCACAGAAGCGAAGAAAGCGACGGAGCTTCCCAGGACCGAAAAAGACTGGGAGGCCCAGAGGATGAGAAAGGTCCGGAAACCGCGGGGCTGGGGCTGCTCTGTCGCGGTAGGTGAGGCACCGACGCTCATGCGCGAAACGCCTCCCAAGGGGTTTGCTGGCCACCGAGCCTGTCTGTGGTTTCACTATGACTGAACTCCCCAAGGATTGTCAACGGCGCGCGTCGGCGGACTCGCGGCCTACCCGGCCGCCGGCGAGCAGAGCCTCCCCGGAACCGGCGGTCCCGCGGTGTAGGCCTCGGTGACGTCGATGAGTAGGGCCCCACGCCAGTGGCGGGCTATCCCCTTGACCTGGTAGGCCACGGGCTCCAGGGTAATGACGGCGACCGCGACCCGGCTACCCTCGGGGATGGCCTGGGTGATGGTCTTGTCGGCCACCACCAGGGCCGAGCGCCCGACCGGCGCTACCCCGGCCGCCGGGAGGACCCTTACGTCGAATCCGCCCGGACCCTCCCCGCGCCGGCCATCCGGCGCACCCATCCCGGCCTTGTCGCTACCGGCCGCCACCGGCCAGGCCACGGCCTTGAGGGCCTTGAGGCGCGCGAATTTGTCGGTCACCTGGGGCGGCATGGTCGCCGGCGTTCCGGCTTGGCCTACGCCTCCGGTGGCGCGAGCGGCGGCGCGAGTGGCGGCCTCCGCCCCCGCGGCCCTAGACAGCCGACCAGCGCGCAGGTGGGTGGCCAGCATGGCGAGCATCGGGATCCGGCCCTCGGCGTCCACCGCTTCGAGGTCGATGGTCCCGGCCCCTCGGATGCCGTTGTAGGGGTTGTAGCGGAACATGGCCTGGTTGGCCATGGCGTCGAAGATCGGGCCTGAAGTGACGAAGCCGCCGAAGGCGCCGTAGGCCGCCAGGAAGTTGAGTTTAGGGTCCAGGGCCAGCAGGGCGGCCCGCCCCGTCTCCTTGAGGTTGGTCTTTGATTTCCAGATCATGAACTCCGCGAACCCGGCCAGGCCCGGACCGCAGGGGCAAAGGGAAAGGACCGGGACAACGTTGGGCTCGCCCGCTCGGCTGACCGAAGCCAGAAACTTGGGCTGCAGCTCTCCGGCCAGGATCGCCGCTTGCTTACCGGTAAGGATGACACCCATCTGACCAGCCCCCCGTTCCCATCTCTTACAGATGCGGGTCGAGCCCGCACTCCCGGGCCACCCGCAGAACGCCCTCCATGTCGCTCACCGTCAGGAGTTTGCGACCGGCGAGGGCGAACCGGCGCCCGAGACGCTCGTAGTCTGCCTGGCAAAGGTTGTTGTAGGCCAGGAAATCAACGCGTTCCACGCTCGGCATTTCCCGGGCAACAAAGGTCGCCACGGCCCGCACGTTTCCGTCATCGTCGGTGAAGCCCGGAATAACGGGAAACCGGACCCAAAACCTTACCCCACTTTGGGCCAGGGTCCGGGCGTTCTCCAGAATGAGGCGGTTGTCCACGCCGGTCGCCGCCCGGTGCCTCTCCGGGTCAATCATCTTGACGTCGTAGAGAACCAGATCGGCCGCGGCCAGGACCCGCTCGAACACCTCCCTTGAGGCCAGTCCCGAGGTGTCGATGGCCACGTGGATGCCCCGTTGCCGAACCAGCCCAGCGGTCTGGAAGAGGAACTCAGGCTGGGCCAGGCACTCGCCTCCCGAGAAGGTCACGCCCCCGCCGGAGGTTAGAAAGAAATCGGCGTCACGGGCCAGTTCACTCACCAGGTCCGCGGCCGAGAGTTCCCGCCCCAAGACCTCCAGGGCCCCGGCCGGGCAGGCCTCGGCGCAGGCGCCGCACCCGTCGCAGTTGGCGCGGTCCACCCTCGGACCCTCCACCTCGGGCGTCAAGGCGCCGACTGGGCAGGCCGCCACACATCGGCCGTAGCCCTTGCACTTGATCCGGTACCAGACCAGGTCCGGCCTGGGCGAGAGCCCCTCCGGGTTGTGGCACCAGAGGCACCCCAGCGGGCAGCCCTTGAAGAACGCCGTCGTCCGCAGACCCGGCCCGTCCTCGGTCGAGAAGCGCTGGATGTTGAAGATCACTCCACGGGCAGGCTCAACTATGGTCGGCGCTTCCCTTCGGCGGCCGGCTTGGCCGGTCACACCCGTTCCCGCTTGCTGGCAACGGCCACACCCGTTCCCGCTTGCTGGCAACGGCCACACCCGTTCCCGCTTGTTGGCAACGGCCGCGTAGCGTCCCGCTAGATGGCGTGTGATTCCCGGGCGATTATCTCGTCCTGGATGGTCTTGCCCAAGGAGACGAAATACGCGTTGTAGCCCGTGACCCGCACCAAGAGGTTGGCATACTCGCCCGGGTTTCTCTGCGCCTCCCGAAGGGTCTCGGGGTCGATTACGTTAACTTGCAAGGCTGTCCCGCCGACCCGACCGTAGGCCCGCAGGAAAGCGGCGAACTTGGCCCGGTGCTCCGGATCGCGGAGGACGGCCTGACTGAAACTCATGGTGTGGGAGGCCCCGTTCGGCGCGGTCTCCATCCCGATTGCGCCGACAGACTGGGCCACGGCGGTCGGGCCCTTGGCGTCACGGCCCGCCGACGGGCAGATGCCGTTCGACAGGAACCGCCCCTTGACCCTCCCGTCGGGAGTGCTCCCGGTGAGGGGTCCGTAGCCGATCCAGTAGTTCCAGGAGAGGTAGCCACCCCTGAAGCGGCGGCCCGTGGCCGGTGAGGAGCGTTTGAAGACGTCCTCCGTCCAAAAGCGTGAAAGGGCGCGGGCGATATCATCCACATAGGGGTCGTCGTTGCCGAACTTGGGACCCTTGGTCACGAGGAGTTGCCGCAGTTCCTCCGCCCCATCCCCGGCGAAGTCGGTCGCCAAGGCCCGGACGAGATCGCCCATCTTCACCCGGCCGTCCTCGAAGACGACCTTCTTCACCGCCGCCACCGAGTCGGCCAGGGTGGCCAGCCCGACCCCCTCCACGGTGATGTAGCCGTAGGTCGGGCCGCCGGCGGTGACGTCGCGCCGCTTCTCCATGCAGCCCCCGACGAAGGTCGAAAGGTAGGGGGTGGGTTCCCAGGTGGCCCGAATGCGGTCGGCTTCCGCCGCCACGGCCAGGAGGCGGTCGACCATGGCCTTGAGTTGCGTCTTGACCGCGTCGTAGAACTCATCGAAGGTCCTAAACCCCTTGGCCTTGCCCGTGGGCGGCCCGAGGCGGTGGCCGGTGACCGCGTTGACCCCATTGTTCAGGGCCAGTTCCACGGCCTTGGCCAGGTTGATGTTCGTGTCCACCGTTCCCGACCGGTCGTCGCCCTGCAGCGTGTTCTCCAGGCACCCCACCGGGGCGTAGTCCCAGAGCCGGTCCTCGGGCAGCCCCTGCCACCGGAGGCCCTTGATGGAGTTCTCGTCGAAGTTGAGAAGGAACGGAGAGCCCTGGGCTTTGGCGACCATGTCCACGATGCGGTCCAACAAGGCGTCGGGGGTCTTGGCGTGCAGCCTGATGTTGGGCTTGGGCTCAAGCAGGTTCAGGGCTTCGATGGCCTCGAGCATCACCCAGGTGACGTCGTTGGAGACGTCCTCCCCGTTCGGGCCGCAACCGCCCAGGGTGATGAGCTGGCCGAAACCGGAGTTGATCCCCTGATTGGCGCCGATGCGCCCCTGGAAGTCGTAGGCGTAGTTGTGTTTGATAAAGTAGCACTCGACCAGCTCCAGGGCCCTGGCGCGATCGAGGCGCCCGGCCGCGAGGTCGGCCTGGTAGAACGGCAGCAGATACTGGTCGATCCTCCCGGGCGAAAGGCCGGCGCCCGGGTAGGACTCGGCGGCCATGACCAGCATGTGGGTCATCCACAGGGCCTGGATGGCCTCGTGGAAGGTCTCCGGCGGCAGCCACGGGACCTTGCGGCAGATGCGGGCGACCTCGGCAAGCTCGGCCCGTCGGGCGACGGGGTCGAGGCCGCCGGCTCGTGCTTGGGCCGCGACGGCTTCGGGGTCGGCCGCCACCCGTTCGGCCTCGGCCGCGTAGCGGTCGGACAGAAGGCGCGGCCCCTCACAGGAGAGGGCCAAAGCCTCAAGGAACTCGCGGGCCTTGGGGTCGCCTTCTCTGGCGGCTTCGGTCTTGATGGCGGCCTGGATGCCCCCGAAGCCCAGGCGCAAGACTTTGGGGTAGTCGGGAACGAGATGGCCCGGCACTGCGCCGGTGTTGCCGAGGCCCTCGTTGTGGATGAAGAGAAGACTCTTCAGCCAGGCGCCGGTGGCCTTGCGGTGCTTGGCCGCCTCCTCGCGGTTGAGGCAGCGAGATAGGGCCGTGCTGAACTGGGACCCGACCACGAGCTCACCCTCGAGAATCCGCACCGGCAGGCGCCGGCCCAGGACCTCATTGAGAAAGATGGCCCGGCGCAGCGGAAGCCCGCGGGCCCAGAAGCCCTGGGGCAGCGGGACGACTTGGGCCGAGGCCAAGAGGCTGTCGGCCATCGACGGGATGAAGGGGTAGGTCTCGGGCACAACGCCCCAGTTCACGGGGCTGAAAACCGTGTCCCACTGGGTTCCTGTGCCGAAGGCCATGACCTCGTTGCGGAAGTAGTCCCGGTCGTAGAAAGAGAAGAACTCGTCGCGGAGACCCCTTACTCGCTCGGAAAGGTCGACTGACGGCATCCACAGTCTGCTCATGTTGCGGCGCCTCCGTGGCCCAATCTCGGTCCGCGGACGGAACTCGCGGTCCGGAGAGCTATCTCTCGCGGAGAGGAATTCGCGGACTCGCGGCCAACGCCTCCGCCGGCCGTCGGGGGCAGCCTCGGCCGCCGCGCCTAGCTCTTGGCTTTCAAGCTGTCCAGGGCTTCCTTGGCGTCGCGGCGGATGGAGCTGTCCCCGGCCTTGTCGGAGAGGTCCTGGAGGATCCTCAGCACATCCGGCCCGGGGTAGCCTATCTCCTTGAGGGCTTCGATCATGAACACCCAATGGGAGAGAGTGATGCCGTCGCGGTAGGTGATGAGGGCCGGGCGGAAGATGAGCGCATCCCTGAGCTTCCAGGTGATGGCGCCGGCGGCCTTCTCGCTCTTGTGGCCCTTGGCCAGTCCCTGGGCCGCGAAGCCGGCGCGGTTGCGGTCGCCAAGGTAGTCGATGAGTTTGTCGGCCGCCTCGGGGACGGCCTGGTTGGCCAGGACCTCGAAGAGAAGCCGGTCGTACTTGTACTTCTTGAACCCCCCAAAGCCGGTCACGAGCATGTCAATGAGGTTCACCACGCTCCGGTCGGGACGGTCCTGCAACTCGGCGTCGGCCATTCCCTCCCAGTCCCACTGGAGATAGTCGGTGCTGTTGTCTAGGAGGCAAGCGTCAAGCTTCTGGGTCAGATCCTGGACGAACTCCGCCTTGAAGACCACTCTCCAAATCACCCTCCCGGGTCCCGCTCTGGCAGGGGGCCGATGGCACCCTGCCCTTCAGCCCAACCATACTAGGGAAAGGTCTGGGGGGCAAGCGGGGGCGCCGTTCGCAGCTTCGAGGCGGCGCGTTCGGTTCAGCGAGTTCGAGCGCCGTCAGATCGAACTGCCGATTCTACAGACAAAGTGAGACTTGGCCACCCCCGACTGGAGGATTCCAGCAACACCGCGGAATAGTCATTAATGCTTGTAGTAGGGCAGGAAGATCGACTCCTGGATTGTCCAGGGGGCGTCCAAGGAAGGAGCGCGAAGCGCATGAGGTCCAACCGGAGAAGTAGGAACCGGGGCTTCCTAGCCGCAGGCGTCCTGATGCTTGCCGCTCTCATACTGGTCACGAGCTTTGGGCTCCAGACGACGGCGCGGGCCGCCGTGAATGTCGCCCTCAACCCACAGCCGGAACCACCGCTCCCCGTCTATGTCGGAGGCAACAAGCTCACCTTCGACGTCGACCCTTTCAACGCCAATGGCCGCCTCCTCGTCCCATTTCGGGCCATCTTCGAGGCTCTGGGGGCCGTCCTCGACTCCTGGGACCCGGTCACCCAGACCATTAGGGCCCACAAGGGGTCGGTCAGGATCGTCCTTCAGGTCGGGAACTCCACGGCCTACATCAACGA